>Ga0208958_1000658_pt1 | contig 40713 bp, 88 predicted proteins | sample RifOxyB1_FD_184032 | JGI IMG/M metagenome (GOLD analysis project Ga0208958, IMG submission 184032) | Soil microbial communities from Rifle, Colorado - Rifle Oxygen_injection B1 (SPAdes) | ecosystem: Environmental > Terrestrial > Deep subsurface > Rock core/Sediment | place: Rifle, Colorado...
CCCATGTGTGCAGGAAAAGATCGAATTTTTTGCGCAAATCTTGGAGTGGGTGTATATAGGTGATTGTGAACTTGTGGCTTAACTATAACAGATTATAACAGCACACTATAAACCCTTGAATAACAAGGGTTTTATTTTTGTCAAAACATGACAAAATATAGTTTTGGTTTTATTTTATTAAATCTGATTCACAGAAAATAAATATAAAAAATCAATAAAATTAAATCAGAAAAGTGTTGACTTATATTTGTCTATCGTTTATAATAATAATTGTAGAAAGTAAATATTAATAAAATCTAAGGAGGTTTTTATTAATGAATTTATATGAAATGTATCAAAATGTAGTAATCAAACCGACACTAAGAACAGAAGATAACTGCAATCTGCAACAGTCAATTGAAAACTTTTTAGAAATCCGACATAACGGAGACCCAAGAATATTTAAAACAACAGATTTATTAATGAATAAACTTTGTTGTAAAGATTGTTCTAAATGTAAGTTATAATCCTCTTAACGGAGGGTTTTTATTTTTTTTCTATATCACTGATAACATATTGACACATAACAATTATTATTGTATTCTATATTTGAGTACTAAAAATATAATTTTACCAGGAGGTTGAACCATGAAAACAGCCGAAATTATCAGCACTAAAAAATTAAATAAATCAGAATTAAATTTACTCAATGAAGAAATAAAACTAGCAGCCGAAAAACTTATGGAAAACTATGATAGATATAATAAAAACCATAAAAACCCAACAGACTTGATAATGTGGTTTGGAAGGTATGTAAGTTTAGCTAGAATATTTGAGGTAAAACTTATAGAGGACTGGAAAATATCACATATACATAGTTTAGTAATAACTTTCGGAACTAGAGCAATGGAACACTATAGAACAGTATAATTTTATAATTATTAATATTTAACCTGCATTAATCAGCAGGTTTTATTTTTGCTGAATCATAAAAATATGTTGACAATTATATTAGCTATGTGTTAGAATAACAGTGTTAGCAAGTTAATTAAATACATATTAAATAAATAGGAGGTTTTTACCAATATGAATAAATACACAGAATTGAAAAATAAACAGCAGGAAGAAATTAATAATTTCCCTATGTTTTTTTGCCTTTAATGATAAACAATTTAATGAAGGGATGAAAAGTTTAGAGCTTGATCCTTCTGAAACCGATAAACTTTATTCAGCAGGTAGAACAGGAGGTTATTACCGGAAAACTGATGCAGAAAGATTACATAGTATGTTTAAAAGACATAGGCAGGAAATGAAATTAGCTAGGGAAACTGATAATCAATTCATTTATGATATGTTTTATTATGAGTTATCGAACCATGAATATGTAATAACATATAATGTCATGGATGCATTAGACGCTTTAGGACTGACAATTGAGGAAGTAAACAATAATCCTAAATATAAAAGTAATTTAGAAAAGGCTTGTATGGATCAAAGGGATTGGTATAATAAACATGGTTAAACAATTAGAGGCTTATAGCCTCTTTTTTGTTTGTATAACAGATATAAATTATTTAAAAAAACTATTGCAATTATATTCATAATGCATTATAATTAATTAGATTCATTTTAAAGGAGTTGAGCAAATGAAATCTTGTAGGGAATTTTTTAAAGTTGTATCAGGTAATACTGAGATAGTCGCTTACACATGGGATAATCAAAGTTTTCAAGTTGATACCATCGATCTAACAGATAACTTCGATTATTGTGAAGGTGCTTTTAAAACTGAAGAATTAGCTATTGAATACGCTCAAAATAGATATAGACAAATAGAGACCGAACAATTAAAAGAAAAGGCTCTATTATTAATCAAGCAGAATCAAAAGGTTAATAATAAAACAGTAACAAAATTATTAACCTTGGCGATTGATGTAGCTTGTAGTTATGGAGAATTAAAAAATTCAGTATTAAAAGCCAATATGATTTTAAATTTCCCTGCTATCAAGTAGGGATTTTGTTTTTACTATCATATAACAAATTGTAAAATATTGTAACAAAATGTTGATTTGGAGTTAACTTTTTATATTAAAAATCCTCAAAACTATTTTTAAAAAACCTATTGCAATTATATTTATAGTGTGCTATACTTACATTGTTGGTAAATCAGTTAATCGAGTAAGTAAATTAAAAATAATTTAAATTTGAGGGAGGAATTTTTACATGATTAGATTAAATTCTCAGACATTAGTAAGTCAAGGCCAAATTCAAGTAGTTGAAGCCTACCAGGAAATTTTAGATTCTTTTTATACAGCAATTGAAACCTTGCCGAATAGCAGGGAAAAGGCTTTAGTAGTAACAAAGATTGATGAGGCAGCCTTATGGCTGAGAGAAGCACTTTCAAAAATCTAAATCAAGTATTATCCAGTTTACAGCGGTATCTGGTTAAAAACCGCTTACCAGTAAAATTAAAATAAGGAGGTTTTACTTAATGGGACACTTTTGGGATCATGAAAAGAGTTATCCCACAATGGGGCCGAGCAGATATTTTTCAGGTTATGAAACCATTTCAGAAAAATTCAAAAATATAAATGTTCTTGATCATGAAGTAGTATTCAGATCGGAAGTATCGAGAAGGTATAGCCTTGATACTCACACCGATATAAAGAAGTATACAACACCAGAATTTACTAATATAACAGTATCTATTCCTTCACTTGCAGTAACAAAAACATTAATGCCTCGTGATGAAACTAAAAAAGTATATAGTGCTCATGTAGATCCGCAATATTCAAATCAAAGAATTTTAATTGATGTATTGCGGAAATTAAAAATACCTGAAAAAATCCATCCAAGGGAAGGACATTCAATATTTACATTTAGTGCCGATAATGAATACATTCAATTTTAACCTGTCAACGTGCAGGTTATTTTTTGTGTTTATAAGACAGATAAAAATAGAAATATTAAAATACTCTTGCTTTTATATTTACTTAGAATAGGTTAATCAAATAAATAAATTTTAGGAGGAATATAAATGAATATTTGCACTGAGAAAGATTGTAAAGAAATGAATTGTGAAATGTGTGGATGTGAAAATTGTACTTCTTGGAAGGAAGATCGTGAATTGTATGATAGTGATCATGGTCAAGCATACGGAAGATGTGAAAAGGCAGGGGATATTATTGGGTATGGGTGGAAAATAATAAATTCTGTGATAATTGGAAAAGAAGAATTGATTAATTAGCCTCCTATAGAGGTTTTTATTTGTGTTTAATTGGCTGATTAGCCTTTACAATTATATTGACACTGTGATATAATAAATTATCCGAAAAGTTGAAATTTCCAATTTTACAAACCCTTATAAATCAAGGGTTTACAGCACCTAAAAACATGATAAAACTAGTATTTGGTTCAAATATTGTAAGGGAGGATTTTTATAAAATGAAATTAAAATGTGATGATTGTCAAAAGATATTTAAAGGTAATAAAGTAATGTTAAACCAGTATTAAATATTATAAAAACAAATTAATATATTTTAAGGAGGTCTATTGATGGATTGTTTAGAACGTGCTGTTTCTTTTGGAGTAGACCCAAAAGAATTAAAATTTTCAGATACCCATTGTATGGATTTACCATGTTTTGAAGACTGTCCAGTTATTGCTAAATATAAAATGACTCTATATGTTCATCAAGGCTTGAGTATCCCAGAATCAAAAACAAAGTGGGATATGGTAGCTAAACAAGATTTTGTTTATGATTACAATAAATTGGAAATAGAAGAAATATGCAGGAAATACAATATAACACAAAGAACGGCTACGGAGTATAACAAAAACTTTGTTAGAGAGATTTGAGAGTAGTTTGTAGGTATGGAAATTATATGAGTCTATAACAGCAGGATATAAATCACCTTTAAGAGAAATGTAATACATAAATATTGATGATAGTTTTAAATCGTTTAGAAGTCATTTAATAGTATAACAGCGAGAGTATGACCACCTTTTGGGAATTATAAAGTCCCAATATTTGTATAACAGCAAGCTAAAAATACTTGATGAAATATTTGAAATAGTTTTAAAATTAGTATTGACATGACAGAACGTGTATGGTAATATAGTTATAGAAATTATATTTACAATTTGTGAAGGAGGAATACATATGAAAATTGGCGACAAAGTTTTTGTTTTCGATGATACAGTAAGACAATACCACGATGACCAAGGCAATAAAACTGTTGGATGTTATTATAAAGCAAAATTTGTACTAAAAGAAATCACAGGAGAAACAAAACAAAGCTACATACTTGACGGCTACAGTAAAGTTAAGAAAAAAGAAATAGGAAAAATCATCTTCGCTACTCAGGAAGATGTTGATAAGCACATTTGGGTATATAATAATCATTATAAGATTGGTGAATGGGTTAAAGGTGTAAAAGATTATGACAAATTAAAACAGATTGAAGCTATAGTAAATAATAATTAACAATTAATATGTTCTGTTGTCTATCTTACACTTTCACATTATAAACAACAAGTAAGATAGTATAGAGGATATAATAATTTAAAGGAGTGGAGTTAATGAAAAAAGTAACAATAGATAGTAAATATTCAGCCACAGGATTAACGAATTTAGAAACTATTAAGAATTTACCTGACTTTATCCTTGGTGGAATTTATCATGAAGCAGATGAAAGGGTATGTAATAAAGAACCTTTTAATAGTGCAGAATTTCCACTTGAAGGTGAATTGATGCAACAGTATGAAGAAGCAATTGAAAATATATTGGAAGAATCTTTTGATGCTTTAATGGGAAGAAATAACCATAAAGTTAAATGGGAAGAATTGTAAAACATAACAAAACAAAGATTTTATAACATTTATTGGAAGGAGTGTTAAAGATGTAACTACACTTGGGAATCAGAAAATCCTTCTTTATGTCCGATGTGTAATCAATCACCTACACACGAAAAGTAAAATTTAATAGTTATAGGTTAACATTAAAACACCATTTTAATAGGAGGTAATAATTATGTCAAAAGTTAAACTTTACAGTTTTCAAGGTGTTCAGATGGAGGAATATTGTCCTGTATGTAAAGGTGATACTACTAATCCACCTGAGATAATCAAATCAGGATATTATTTAGGATGTTGTGTAAAATGTAAGGGAGATGGTAAATTTTTAACTCAGGGAGGTAAAGAATTTATTCATTTTATTGGTCATAGTTTAGGTAAAGAGTTTGGATTTACACAGGGTTAATACTATATCACTATATATTGTATTTATAATTTTCATGCCACACAATATATAGTGGTAAACTTTGAATAAAACAATTATTTCATAATGATGTAAATTAAGGGAGGAATTTATCAATGATTTTTAGAAAAAACAGTCAAGTAATAATTAACAATGATTTAACACCATTTCTTACAGAAGATGATACTTTTAATTTTCCTAAAACTGCATATGGTAGTGCTCCAATTATATTTGAGGGAGAAACTACCATCCTTGAATGCGATGAAGAACGTACCGTTTTATATGTTGTTGATACAGAAAGTTTTAAAATTACTGTTTTAAATGGTCGTGGTGATGTAGAAAATATTTATTCTTTTGAAGAAATACCAGAAATGAAAAACTCTCCCGATTAAAGGAGAGTTTCAACCTTATAGGTAGACTACTTTTATTACTGAATATCAACTACCATAACTTAATTTGTTCATTTAGAACATGACTAAGTATATGTTTCAATTCCTCATAGGTAGGCTAAATGGTAGTTGATAAATAAAGTATAAATTAAAAATGATAATTTGTCAAATAAATTTTATAAATAGTGTTTATGTGTATTGACAACTGGAATCATTCTGTGATACAATTATATTAACAATCTTAATAAAACTAAGGAGTGATAAAATGTTTAAATCCAATATTGAATTTATGACTGCAATATGGGATAATCTTGAGAAAGTTTCTGATGTAGAATTATTACAGGATAAGAAAGATGCACTAGAAATTTGTGCTGATTTAGAAGACCCATTAGTACACTGGGATCAGAAGGTTGACACATATTTAGAATTAGCAGTTATTGAAATGCAACTTAATAAACGTAAACTTGCTAAAATGACAAATTACCTAGTAATAGGTACGTATGGTGATGAAGATTGTCAATTTGAATTTAATCCTGATTATGACCATGATTTTTTAGATAATCCTGATTTTGTTGCATCTCTTGATGTTAGATTTAACCATGATAAATCAGGATTATATTTTAGAGGTACTAAGGAAGAGTATAATGCAGTAATACAGAAAGCAATTTCAGAATGGGAATATTAATCTCTTCCTTAATTTTTCGAGTGATGATTTAATGAAATGATTAAAAATATAAGGAGGATTTAAAATGTTCTATCGTAAAAATGGGAAAACTTATTATATTAAAGATATTAACGGTGGTAAATATCGTTCTAATGTTCTTACAGTAAGTGATCTTAAAAAATGGCATAATTCTGGTGGTAGTAAAGGATTTAAATGTGATATATTTGTAAGTGTTAAAGAAATATTTGAGTATAGAGTATTAACAGGTGAAGAAGAAATGAAAATGTTCCGTGATTTAGGAATTATTGGTTAAATTAAATGAAAATTAAAGGAGGAATGTCTAAATGAAAAACTTTGAAATTTGGGAATCAGATTATAACCAAAATACTGATCGTGGTGGTATGTTAATCCCATCTCACGAAATTTCACAGATGATAAACTTATCTAATATCTCAATTTGCAGTATTGCCGATTTACCTGTTGCAGATATTGACAAATTAAATGAAAAACTAAAATTATGGAATCCATTACATGACGAAGAAGATCTGAGAATGTTTTTAGCCGATGAAGGTTTTACTTTTGGCAGTATTGACTTACTCAGTAATACCGAATCACCAGAAGAAATTGTTTGCTTTGATTTTCATAATAAATCCTTTGATGATTTAAGTTTATTTGAAACTGCTCCTTGGTATCAATGGCATGACGGAAGTAATCATAAAGAAGAATGGGCAGGAGAAAATATTGCCGTCACAAAGGTATCAGTTGAGGATTCAAAATATCTTGATTTAGATGAATGGGATGGTAGCAATTTCTGTACTGGTGGTACTAAATCCTATCATGAAACCGTTTATCGTGTAGTTGAGATTGATGGTAGCAAAGTAGATGATATGTTTATGTTATGTCAGTGGTCACAATACCAAGGAGATCATGAAACTGCTGTGATTATGACACAGAATGAATTAGATGCACACCTCAAGGAAATTGGTTATAATATAGAAAGTAATGACGAAGAATAAGAGTAAGATAAATTATAAATCTAGTCTATCAACTCTGCATATTTGATTTTATATAAGTATGCGGAAGAGGTAAGATTGGGTTAAGAATTATATCTAAAGCTAAAATATAAAGGAGAATGATTAAATGAGTCTTAATGAAGCAATTGAAACTTTAAATCACATAGTAAGGGAAAATCCTGATAAGAAAACTGGATTATATACAGCTTGTGATGTTGTCGCAAATCATATTTGTAATGTAATACCTGTAGATGTGAAAATTGCAGCAGAATACGATTTTTCTGATACTTATAAAGTAGTAGAGGTAGAGGAAAAGTATTACAACGGCACTTTCCCAATACAGGAAACTAATCGGTATTTAATCCAGATACACAGTGTAACTATTTGGGAAGAAGAACCTTATGAACAGAAAACTGTGTCCTATGTCAACGGAAGGAAGAAAGATACGATTAAAATTTATCGGGATGATAGAATTAGGCAAAATTATAAAGCATGTATGCAGTTTGCGAAAGATGTTAGCAGAGGTTTATTAACTGTGGTTGCTGATTATAAATAATATTTTAACTCAAAGGAGATATAGAATGTTAAAATTATTCGTCATTGTATCTTTAGTTATATTGGTATCAGGATCAATTGTTTATTATAAAGTGAAAGTAAGGAGGAAATAAATAAAAGGAGGTTTAATTCAATGTTAAATACAACATATAAAATTAACCTTTATAAAATACAAAGCGGAGAAGCCATATTTATAGTTACCAGATTCTTAACTTTCGTCCCAATTGTAGATATGGTTTTAAAATTAAAGCAAGAGCAAGATATGTTAAAAGTTAAATTAATAAGTTATGATTTTGATAGATACGAATTTGATGTATTTGCTGATGTATGTTAAAACTTGTAATAAAAACTTCAATTTATTATGATTTTGTATAAGAAAGGAAAAATAATTGTTGACATTAGTATTAAGGTGTGCTATAATGAATTATAAGATTAAATAAATGGAGGTATGTATAATGATTAACACTCCAAAAGTCATCAGAGACAATAAAGGAACTATATCAATTGGCATTCATAATAATATGGCAAACTTTAACACAAAAGAAAATTCTCAGAAAGTAAAACAAAAACTAGACAGTAGTGGATGTTATACAACTGGAAATGTTGAAAGCAAAAATAATCAATATAGTTTTAGTTATGTTTTAAAGCAAAAAAGTTTACAAGACTAAATATGATGTGTGTTGTGGCGTAAACCATTTAGTAGTAACTCATTCTGGTGAGTATAAATAGAATTTTAAGCCAGAATGAGTTACTGTCTTTATGACAGGATGTAGTTAAAATAAGAGGAGGAATACATAAATGAATATGAATTTAGAAAAAATTGAAGAAAAAGTTTTAATTGCTTTAAAGATAAGAGAAGGGATACAAAATATATTTAAAAAACACAATGTAAGCACTTCATATTGTCAGGATGATGTTAATCCGTTTTATAATCAAACAGACGAAAATACAGAAGGTTTTATATGTGAATATTATTATGGTTCACCGTCCAAAATATATACTCCATTGGGATATATAAATATCTGGAGTGGTGGTATGATAGCAGATAAAAATTGTGATTTGGCAGTTAGAGAGATAGAAAATAAATTTGGTTTTGTTTTAAAAAGAGGAGAATTTAATAATTCAATGGGAACATTTGGTGGTTGGTATTATATAACTAAACTACCTTGGGATAATGTTGTGTTAAAATGTGATTGTGAGGAAAGAAATAAAATAGATTATATAGAATACGATAAAGTTAAAGAATTGTATGAACAAATAATGAATATAAATTAAGTTTGAATGAAAGATCGGTTTTATCACATTATTTGGTAAATAAATTATTAAAGGAGAATAAATATGAAAATAGAATTAAAGGTATACAACGGATTGCCTTGTGAAACACAAACATTTATAATTAATGGGGTAGACGCAGATAAAAATTGGTTCGTTAAAAATTATGATAATGGTAAAGGTAGAGAAATTGAATATGGATGTAATAATAGAGTAACTAAGTTATTAAGAATTTCAGAAGTAATAAGTAATCTTCCAGAATCATTAAAATGTTTATCTGTTGAAGAAATAGAAGAAATTCAAAATAAACTTGAAGAAGAATTAGTTAGTGGTGGGTGTGTATAATATATATAATTAGGAGGTATAAATATGTTTCTTTATAATAGAAATGTTGACCAAGAATTAAACAATCAAATTAATATCATCATTAAGCAAGTTGAGAATAAGCAAATACCAGAATCATATCCCAATGAAATGGTCAATAGATGTCATATGGATAGAATTGATTTAAGAAGCCAATTCATTAAAAATATTGGTTTTACTCTTATCTCTAATGATTGGATTAAACCATTATCTAAGTGGATAGTCGATAGAAAATGTCTTGAAGTAATGGCAGGTACAGGCTCATTAAGTTTTGCACTTCAACAACAAGGAATAAATATAATTGCTACAGATAATTTTTCTTGGGAGGGACAGAATAGTTGGAATAATAATGATAATTATTGGACTGAAATTGAACATATAGATGCTATAGAAGCAATTAAAAAATATGGTAAGGATATTGATATTATTCTAATGTCGTGGCCTTACATGGATGATACTGCATATAGAATATTACATACTATGAGAGAAGTAAATCAAAATTGTATTATGATTTTTATTGGTGAAGGTATGGGAGGATGCACAGCAGATGATGAATTTTTTCAATCAATAGAAGAAATTGAGGATGAAGAGTTTGAGAAAGCTGTAAGAAGTTTTAAGCAATGGTGGGGGATTCACGATTATCCGCAATTAGTTAAGTAAAATAAACATTAAAGGAGGATAAATAATATGAGTTATCAAGGAAGTTTAGAAGCAGTAGGTGCTAGTATTTTAGCAATTAGTTATTTTGGAAGTTATCAAGGAGATTGGTGGGCAAAAGTAGAATATCAAGGAGAATTAGGATGGGTACATGGTTACTATGGGAGTTGTTCTATGTGTGATGCTTTTGAAGCTGAATTTGGGTGGAATGATGATCAAGAGCCTGACTATCAAAAAAGACTTATTGATTTTGGAAAAAGATATTTAAATAATTTATATACACAGGAAGAAGCTGAAAAGGAATCAGGTAAAAATTTAGATTGGGATGGTGAAGCACAAGAGATGTTAGAATTTATCAAAAACAATAAGATTGAATAAAAAGTTGGTTTGATCACAATATGCCAAAATTCACCTAAAATCACAAAAACTAATAAAACTGCAAAATAAGTGTCTTAAACCCTTGATATACAAGGGTTTTTTGACGTTTAAATCACAATTTCAAAATTATTCTAAAAAAGTTTGAATGAAACAGATATTTCATGTCAATATTTGGAAAGCAAAATAAAATAGTATGAGATATATCATGTAAAATTTCAAATTGATATTGCAATGATGGTTAATTTATGGTAATATTATATTAATAGAATGTAAAAATAAATAATGTGGAGGAATGCACAATGCAAAAAATTATGGAAATCACCCAAGAACAATTAAGTAAAATAGAGAATAGTATAAATTTAACTAAAACTGTAAATGAAATATTAAACTTATCTAATAATGCAAAAATTTATTTAGGAACTACAACAATTAAGGTAAAAGATACAAAAAGATTAGATGTGTTTAAAAATACTTTCAATAAAAGAGATATCTACTATATTATTATTGAAATTTTGGATGATGAATTGGCATTTGCATTTTCTATTTATCCTAAATATTAATATCTATATTAGCCTTGCATATATTTTAAATTAATTAGAAGTATACAGATGTATGGTCATATGCCTATTCGGACATTTAAGGCCACTGAGTAGGTATATGAGGTTTATAAATATAATAATGAGCATGAGCGTGAGTATTATGTAATATAAAGGAATGCATAAGATTATTCAGTAAATATTAAATTAATTTTAAATCAATAAAAACTTTAAAATTTAATCAATTATTTTTAATTTAGGTATTGCTTTCTTGTCTCAAGTGTGGTAATATATCTATAGAAGGTAAATATAATTGTAAAACGAAAAGGAGATGTTGTTAAATGAAAGTATACGAAAAGAAATCCTTCCCTAGAAGGTCGCAGGAATTAGTTAAGATGCACAAAGACGGTAAACTAACTTTTGATAATGCAGTTCAGAGAAACTTGGGATGGAATGACAAACAGAAAAGTTTGCTTATACATAGTATGATTATTGATTTTCCCATTCCTCCGATGTACTGCAATTGCCAGTTTGAAGATAGTAAATGCAAGGTTTATGATTTCCTCGATGGAAAGCAACGTACACTTGGAGCAATTATTCCTTTCTTAAAGGATGAATTTGCTTTAATCGGAGTACCTGTAATCAATACTGATGAAAATTCGGATGATGATGACAGTGCAGATCCGGAAAAATTAATTGACGTAAACGGTCTAAAATATTCTGAGTTGTCGGAAGAATTTAGAGACAAAGTTAAAAACTACAGTTTAACAGTTTACTACTATGAGAATATGACTCAGGACGATGCAGAAGAAATGATTAGTAGACTCAATAATGGCAAGTCATTTACTGCAATTGAATTAACCAGAATTAAAGCCAAATCACTTGACACAATCAAAGAAATTGGCAAGCATGGAATATTTAATTCAGCACTTACCGAAAAAGCAATTAACAAATACACTAATGAGGATATTGCCATTAAGTCTTGGATAATCCTGAATAGTGAAAACCCAAGTTTTGAAACTAAGCAAATTAGGCCAATTCTTGAATCTGCTGAAATAACACCAGAACAGGCTGAAGTTATAACAACAGTGTATGATAAAGTTCTTGAAACATACACTACATTAACAGGCACAGGTGATAAACAGGATGCTAAAGTTGCTAAGAGATTGATTACACGTACTCACTTAGTGTCTATCATGCCTATAGTGGCTAAGTTAATTGCGAACGATACTTGGAATACCGAAAAGTTCACTGCATGGACTAGAAAGTTTTTTGCAGGGACTAAATCAGCTACTATCAGTGAAATTTACAATGAATCTGCTAGAAATTCAAGTGGTAAAGTTGAAAGTGTGAAGAAAAGATTAAATGCAGTTAATGATGATTATAATGCATTTGCATGGGTAATAATACCTAAGACTAAAGTACAGTCTGAAACAGAACAACAAGAAGTAAAACCAATAAAACATGAGGACGTTTTAAGTATTATTAACGAAGTTATGAATGAAACTCCTAACACTAACGATTCTGCTAATATTTCAGAAAACACCAATTCAAAAATTGAAACAGAAGAATTAGGTAATGAATTGGAAAATGATACTGTTTTGGGTGAAGATGATGCAGAAACCTTACCGGACACTTCTGATACTTCTGAGAATGAAGAAATTGCAGGAGATAACGCACAGGATGATGATAGTATTGAGATTAAGGAATTGACAATTGATGATATTCCTGAGACTGAAGGATTAGAAGAACAGGCTAGTTAGTCTATAAAGGGAGGATTGAAACACAAATATCCTCCCTTTATCCTGAATTGATAAATGGTGAATATAAAAATTAAAAATACATAACAAAGGAGATTCTATAATGAAATTTGATGAATTATGTGTTAAAGTATTTACTGGCTTTGAAACAGGAGAAGTCCACTACTACATTAACGAATGTTTCAGGGATAAAGGATTTGGCAGAGATAGTGTTGAGCAAGTAATAAAAAACTACGGTTTTGAGTTTAATTTGGATGATACAAATATATATGAAATAATTTGTGAAACTTCCAAGAGATTATTTGTTAAAACTGCCAGTTTTGATGAGTTAAGAAAAAAGGTATGGGATGGCTATAGAAGTGGAGAAGTACATTATTATTTTACTAATTCATTTAATCATTATTACAGTAAAAATACTGTTATAAATTGTTTAGAACGCTATAATATCCTTATTGATTTAGATTCTTCAGATGCATATGAGCAAATTTGTAAATTATCTATACCATTGTTTTTGGAGTCGAAAGGGTTATACTTAGGTAAAAATACTTTTAAGTTAGACAATGGTAAATATCTTGTTAATGATGGAGGTAAATATAGACCTAATATATCATTAATTCTTACAGAAGATAGATTATTAAAAGCATTTGATTATGTATCAGATACTATACTTCAAAGCAGTCTTAATGTATCTTTTACTGGAGAAATGGGATTTAAGTTTGGTCGTTTTTTTAAGAGTAAAAAAGGTACTAATTGCTTTGAGGAAATGGATAGAAATAAATCACCACATATGTTAATCAGAGTTGGTTGGGGTGGTGCTTTTAATAAATCTCGTGGTTTTAGAAATTGGCCTGAAAATAATTTATACCATCGTGTTGCAAAATCAAATGGTGGTGGAGTTGGTAGTGATTATCTTGTATTGCCAATTAATTTTAAGCAAGAATTAAAACTGGAAGATATTTAGTTTATTTTAAACAAAGAGAAATAAGATAATATAATTTACTACCTTATTTCTCTTTAAATAAACATATAAGGAGTGACCACAATGCCATTAAATAAACCTAACCCCACAATCAACCTACAATCAACCTTTTTAGGCTTTACAGACTCCCTTACACTACTTCAAAAATCCAAAGTATCATCAACACTAGACACACAAATTAAGCACAATAACGTCATTATGCCAAAGAAACAATTCATATATCTCAAACTTAATGAAGGTTATATTCCAATCATAGAAGAAGATGTTTCATATTACAGTAGAAAATTAGGTGACTATACTAAACCTAAATCAGAATACAGGCTATCTAATCCAGAAGGAAGTTATTACACAATAACAAAGACTGAATATAATTTTGCTACATACCTTATCGAGAATGACTTCTTAGACGTTGTAAAAGCTAAACAATACATAGATGCAGAACAAATTAAACTTGCTCAACTAGCACAAATTGAATTTAACCGTAAGCAACAAGAAAAACTAGACAAGGAATTACTAAAACAACAAAAACAAGAATTCGATTTATGGTTATCTGAACAAGCAGAAAACTACTCAGACAATACTAAACTTGATCTTGCCAAAACCATTTTTGAATCTGAACAATGTGATTACAATGAATTATATTTATGTAAACTTCTTGTTACAATAGATAATATAGACATTACTGCTTGTAAAGAGAAATTAAAAAATTCTTTGTATAGTCATAACAAAACTAGTAAGAAAGTATTTTATCATATAACAGGTATTAAATTACCATCAACAGATAAAGGTACAATGGAGATTATTGATGGTTTAACCTTGTCAAGTTATCAAGGTATTATTCCTTATAAGAAGAAGCAATCTAAGTCTAACAATAACAACGACACTCAGACAGAAACATTCTATAAACTTATAAGAAGACATTCTAGTTACCATTTTGAATCTGTAACAGGATCACCTATAACAAAACATGGCTTAGAAATGTTTATTACACAGGATGAATATGGCGATTATCAATTATCAGAGTCTAAGAGTGGTGTTTTAATTATTGCTAATGTATATACCAAGAAAGAATTGATGAGCAAATTAAAATCACTCGTAGATCAATATGGTATTGAATATACCAAAAGGCTTATCCAAGAATCAATTGATAAGTATGGCATTAGTCCGAGATATCAAGATGTTATATAACAGAAATGTCTTTTAGGTGGTGATAATATGAAAACAATAAATTGTTATTTATGTAAACATTTTAAACAAATGAATATTATTGCATGTTTAAAATGTTTGACAGAACAATCTTTAAAGCAAGAAGATAAAGAAAGTAAAAATAAAATAAATTATTTAAAATTAATGAAATAACAGTAAAAGAATCACCATAATAAATTTACAAAACCTAAAAATAATTGTTGCATTGGATCTAGTAGTATGATATAATATATTAACTAGATAGCAGAGGATGATTATTATATGTTACAATTCATTAAAAAATTTATTAAGAGTATGACTAAGGAAGATTATTTTATTTTAACGGGTGTTGTTGGAATTAATATAATATATGATATTGTAATGTGGATTTATTTTAAGATTTAATAAATTAAATTAGGAGGAAGTAAGTAATATGAAAATTCAAGATTATGTTAATGAAGGTTTAGAGTATGTTATTAATCAAATGAGAGAAGTTAGGAAGACAGAACATTCTCAGTATGGAAGTTCTATTATATTCCCTAATGGATATGTTGTAAGTATTATTAACAAAGAATATTCATATTCCGTTGCTGTATGTGATTATGAAGGATATTTTCATTGGAGTTTACTAGATAGATTCAATATGAGAATGAAAAAAGTGGTGCGGTTATTTGTTATACTGAGGATGAAGTGTGTAATATATTAGAATATGTTAAGGGATTGGGAGGCGGAAAATAATATGTACGGAATATTTTATGAAGACCATATGGTAGGAATTACTATTTATCAAACAGAAGAACTGGCAAAGAAAGCATTAAGAACTCAATATGGCAATAGTCCAGATTATGAAATTATAGAACTTGAAGTGATAGGAGGTGAATAAATAAAAAATATGAGTAATGAATGGATTTCTACTATCGCATTTTTATCAGTTATGTTTACTATGTTAATAATATCAACAATTTCATTAATAATATTTAAATTAAATAAAAATATGCAATTATGGAAAATTATATTTATTTCATTATGTTTAGGTATTCCAATTAGTTTAGTAGTGATATTTGGTTTTCTTAGAATATTATATGAATATCAATATATTAAATGATTTATTAACTTGACAAATGTTAAATATAATTGTATAATACAGATAGAGGTGAAAGGAGGTGATGTGTATGACATAGCAAAATATTAATAAAAATAAAGTATAATACTGATTGTAATTGATTGGAGGAAAATGATACATGAATACTGATAAAATCATTGATAGTGCAACAAATAATGTTAATTTTAAGAGGAACCCATATTACATATATGATTTAGTACAAGTAAATTGGATGTTAGAGCAAGGATGTATACCTTTACAAATAGGAAAAGGAGAAAAAGATGATGTATTTTTAAAATTTCCAAGAACGTCTGAAGTAGAGGAAATAGTTTATAAATGGAAATTAAAAAATAAAAGATTAAGTAAATATAATTTTTGAATAAGAGCTTATAATTAGGCTCTTTTAAGTGTTTGATTAGATAATTGATAATTATTATGATAATGTTGATAAAATGATAATTAAATATAACTTGATAAAGATAAGGAGAATAAAATATTTAATGATAACGAATGAATTAGAAATAGGAAGTACATATAAAAGTTTAAAAGATATGTGTGATATATTAGATTATGAATATAGTAAAAGTGCAAATAGTAGAAAAGCAACATTAAAGAAAATAGAATCAGAATACAAATTAGAAAGAAAAGGTAATAGTTATACTGTACTAGAAAGATATGAAATTAAATTAGAAATACTAGATAAAAGAAAAGAAACAAAAGGTAATAATTCATCAAGAGGTAAATATGATACATTAATGGATAATTTAATTATTGATTGGTTATATAGATTTGATGAAATAGAGATTCATATTTCTTTTAATGAAATATTTACACAGGATAAAGAAAACAAAAACGATAATATACCAATATATTCTATTGATTATAAAGATTTATTGAATAATGGATATGAAGAATTTGCAAAAGAATTATCTATTAGAAAAGATTTAGTTAATATGTATAGAGAAAAGATGTATTTAATAACTTCAAAATGTTTTGAAACATCATTAGAAAGATTACATAAACAAAATATATTAAATTGTAAAAAGAATATTATGGTTAAATATTATGCAGAAGAAAATGAAATTGCAGATAAACATTTAATTGCTGAAATTAAACAAGCAGAAAAAGAAGTATATGAAAAAATGGATATTACTTCATTTCAAAGAGTAAATCCTAATATTAATAAGAAATTTAAAAGAGGAGTATGTAAGAAACTTGCAAGATATAAAATATCATCTTATTGGAATGTTTATTCTATTAAAATATTAGACGAAGATAAACTAATGGAAATAGAAAATATAGATGAAATTAGAATTGAATTAGTAAATAGATTTGTTAATTCTATTAGAGATAGTTTATATAATAAAAAATATGATAATATCTATGATGATGTTGCGTTAGGTAAGAAAAGAGAAAATGAAAGATATAATCCATTTAAAGACTACACAAAGGAAATGACTGAATTATCAAATATACTATTTATAGATTATGATAAAAGTGATATAGATGTTGAAGATGAAGAATGGGATAAACAGATAGAAAGAGAAGAAAAAGAAAAGAAGAAAAAAGAAGCAGAAGAAAGAAAACAAGCAAAGTTAGCTAAGAAGAAAAATAAATAATATTTTTTCTATTAATACACTTTGTCGCTTCCTTGCGGAATCAAGAAATAATTTTTACTAGTTTTATTATATAGTAAATAAAAATGTACCATTTCTAAATAGTGTAATACATATATAAAAATAAAATATAAAATGTACCAATTTAAAAAAGTATAATATATAATGTATATGGTTTTAAATTGTACTTTTTAGAAATGGTACATTTTTAAAATGGTATAGATTGGTATATTTATTTACTATTTAATAAGAAAAAAGTAAAAATTCCACTTCTGAAGTTGAATGTAGCGATAGCGAAATGAAACGAAGCAGATTGTATTAATAAAAATAAAATATTATCTTGCATTCGCCATCTATCCATGTTATAATAATTAAGGATTGTAAATATAATAAAAGTGTTAATATTAAATAATAAACAACAAGGAAGTGATTAAAATGATTACAATATTTACACTTATTATGTTATTCTCAATATGTGGATTAATAAAGTAACTAATAATAAAACTAATAACCAAACAAATAAACCACAGAAAGGAGTACATTAAATATGTTCGCAACAGATCAACAAGGTTGGGATTCATTTGATTTAACTAATGACTTATCAAATCTCTCAGACAGAACCAAACAACTACTAACCGAAATCATCAATTCAGCCATGACAGGTAAGCAATTATCACAAAGAACAAAGGAAATATTGTGTTATGCGTGTTATCACAGTACATTACCTATTGATGATGAGACAATTGGAGAATGGAGAGATATAATAGTAGATGGAATGTTAGATGAAATTTAAAAGTAAAATAATTTAAAATATTAGTAAAGTTTTTCTTGACTTTGATACAGAAGTGCAATATAATTGTATTATCAAGATAAATAAATCGGAGGTAATACATAATGAAAATGATTGAAGTATCTTTAGAAGAGTATATAACTTTTAAGAATTGGTATTTTAAATATGCAAAATTAACTCAGAACATTAGAAAGTTAAAAATTAAAGACAAAATAGGTACACTATTTATTATAGATAAAAAATCTAATAAGGTAGTAAGTAGTGAAAGTCATGCAAATGGGAAATCTAAGTATAGAATTGATTTAATTTGGTATGAAATGTTTGGAGGAGGTGAATGAAACATAGATAATAAAGTAGTAAGAAAACTTGACGATTTATGTAGGATACATATTCCAAGAGAAATAAGAGATCGAGTAGGCGTAAACAGTATAACCGAAGGTGATGCAATGTTAATAGAAGTTAATGAATATGGTCAGATAGTATTGACTAAGATTGATATTAAATAGTAAAATATAATATGAGAGGAGATTGATAATATGAAATCTGGAGATATAGTAAAACATAATCATGTATTAGGTAAATTAGTAAAAGATGATAAAGGAAATTTCTTATTCTTACCTGTTAATTTTGGTAGATATTCTTATTCTCAATTAGATGTAGTGACAGAAACCAACATTGATGAAACTACACATAATGAGAAAATTGATTATTTAAGATTGGAATTTAATTGGGGTGTAGTAACTAATGTTTATTGTGTAGGCGAATATGTTATCTTTGAATACATTAGCAATTCTAAGGATAGAAAAGGCGTAACATTTTATCATGCTTTTATGGATTATAAAAACATAAGTATATCATATCATACTTTAGACCAGTGTTTGGTTGGCACTATTGCTTATAAGTATGATGGTGGTAATAGCAAAGCAGCTAATTATTTTTATAAGATGATTGGTATGAATGACGGAGAAATGAAAGGAGATTAATGAATATGAATAATGCAAATGTAATCTATCAAAAATTATTAAATAAAGGTTTTCGACGTGTGATTTATAAAACACAATCAGAACCTAATATATGGTATAAAATTGAATTCACTGATGAAAAACTTATAGAAAAGTTTGTTGAAAAATTAGGTGAAAGTATAGGATATTGGGATTATAGATTTAATAACATAGTTTTAATATTTGAAATCAGGGAAGATTTAAGTTTTGCTCAATATCTAATAATAGAAGTAGAATTAAAAGATGGTGGAGATGCCTTTGCTGAATTAACCATTGAAGAATTTGAAAGTATTCTTGATTTAATTGATGATAAAGTAGCAATGATTGTTTAAATCCAACCTTGACATTTAAAACTTGCTATTCGGGCAAATAGCGAATAAGTTATAAGTGTCAGTATTATAAATACCATTAGATGGCTTGGTAGATTGTTACGATCCATTCCTCTGGGAGTAAAATCTCAGAGGAAACTCCTCCTACATATATAAGAAGATAAATAAATTAAAATTAAAGGAGATTAAATAATAATGTTTAGGAAATTAAAATGTTTTCTTGGATTCCATGAGTACGAATTAAAGAAAGTTATAGTATTTTTAGATACTGATATGATGAATGTATGTAAACATTGTGGTAGATTTAAAAATCCTATGAGAGTATTTAAGGTTAAAAGTCATGGAGGTAAATAATATGATACCAAAACAAATTAAATGTGAATTATTAGAAATAAAAAGAAGAGAAGACAATAATACAGGTATAGTTTTTGTATTGAGAGAAATCGCAGATTATACTCACTATGAAATAATTGTTGATGAATCTTTAGAGTATGTTAAAAATAGATTAATACAACAATACTATGGTGATGAAAGAGATGGAATTTATTTAACCAGAGGTATGACTAATATTGATATTAATACTAAAGGTGATATATGGGACATTAATCAAGAAGATTGGAATTGGTATACTTTTAGTAAAGAAGATGTTTTGAAAAATATTTTGAAGGGAGAATAACAATGAATTATAATAGGCAATTATTGGTAAGACTTGCAGAAGAAATTTTAAGAATGAACCATGAGATTAATAAATATGAAATAGAAATAGAAGATTTAAAAGAATATAAGAAACAGAGACAAGAGCAGGATGCTAAATATGTGAATGATAGTGTTAATGGTATTAGTGATTTATTAAAAGTAATTGTAAATTAACATCAACTCACGAGTTGATCATGATTTTACATTGATTAAACTCTCTTATACTTTCAAATACTCTGAAATATTATATAAAATTTAAAGGAGATTGATATTATGTTACTACAAAGAGAAGATAAAACTTTTGATGGTGGATGATGTTACTACAGGTAAATTTCATGTGGCATTTTTTGAAGAACATCATATGCCTGGAGAAATTAAGTCAATTGAAGAAACAAAAATTGTTAGATTAAAAAGTAAAATGCATCATACTGGTGGTTCAGATACTATTGAAGGATCATTAGTACACCTTGAAGAATTAAGTAGTAAAATTCATTTATCAGAGAATAATATTTGGAAAGACCCTATAGAATGGGATGGACAATTACCTATTACATGGGTTATTCCTAAATGGTTTTAATAAAACATCATATAACAGGAGGATAAACAACACTTATGAATAAACCAACATGTAAACTCATTGGTGAAGACGGAAATGTTTTTAACTTACTCGGCAAAGTATCAAAAGTTTTAAAGGAAAATAATCTACATGATCAAGTAAAAGAAATGACTGATAGAGTTTTTAATTCTAGTAGTTATGATGAAGTATTGAGAATATTTGCAGATTATGTTGAAATTGAATAAGAATCTGATATAAATAATATGTGGTAAGATTGATTTTTGTTAAGAATTATTCTTATCACATATAACAGAAAGGAGTAATCAATATGACATTAGAAAATAAAACTGAAAATATACCAGAAACAGAATACAAAATACAAGTTATCATGAATCCTCATCCTTGGGATAATGAAAAAGAACCTTATTTTTGGTGTATTCTTGGATGGGGAAATACTACATGGTATAATAGAGGCTGTGGATGGTCTATAACACCAGAACAGGCATGGATAGATGCTAATAAATATTATAATAAATATGTTGTGATGGAGAATGGGAATGTTATTATGATTTAAAAAATGTTGTTAGACAAATTGAAGAATGGGAGAATGAAGAAGGATTGCAACTTAATCCAGATTTTCAAAGAGGACATGTATGGATTGAGAATCAGCAAATAAAATATATTGAGTATATACTTCGTGGTGGTAAAACTGCAAGAGTTATATATCTTAATAATCTTAAAACAAGAAAAGAAGTATTGCAATGGTATTTAGAATTTAATAGTTACGGCACGATTCATACAGAGGAAGAAATTAATAAAGTTAAGAAATTGTTAGAGATGGAGGGATAATAATATGGCAAAAAGAAAACCTAAAATACAATTAACTTCAGAGCAAATAAGAGAAAATGAATTACAATTATTTATCAAAAACAAAACTGAATTCCTTCCTAATCCTACATATTACTATCAAGTAGGAGATAGAGTTATCATTGGTGCATTAGAAGATGTTTATATATCTGAAATATTTTTGGATGGTAAATTATATGAGATTGATTATACAGGTATTGATAATAACTATGGTAATCCAATAAGAAATGAACATCAAAAAATGTTTGTTACATGGTTAGATATTAGACCATTTTATAAAGGTGGAAAAATATCTTTAATTAAAAATGATGATTTACATCTAAGTTATTCACAAAGAGATATAGGAGATATATTTTCAAAAGTATATAAATTTGGTGTTAATTTTGAACCAGATTATCAACGTGAATATGTATGGGATTTAGAAGATAAAATTGCTTTAATTGATTCTATTTTTAATAGTGTTGATATTGGTAAATTTGTTTATATTCACAAAGGTTATAATGAAAAATACGTATTTGAAATTTTGGATGGAAAACAGAGAATTAGAGCAATACTTGACTATTATGAAAATAAATTTGCTTTCAAAGGTTTATATTTTAATGATTTATCTTATCGTGATCAGAATCATTTTGAAATGTATTCAATATCTGTTGCTGAAGTTAGAGATATTTCAAGAGAACAAATATTAAGATACTTTGTTAAACTTAATAAACATGGCAAGGTAATGGATAAATTGCAAATTGAAAAAGTTGAAAGAATGATTGATGATATTAGAAAGGAAATTTAATATGAAAACTGAGCAATGTAGAAAAATAGAATTCACAGGTGAATTTAATTGTGATGGTGTTTCAGGTGGAGATACTTATTCGTATTGGTTAGTATCCGAAGAAACTTATAAGAAAATTATTAAAGATACAAAATATGCAGAAATGGAAGAAAGTATGTATAAATTGTATCTGCATCAATTATTTAGTTGCAGGGAAGAAGGATTTAAACAGAAGGTAAGTATTAGAATAGTAAATAAATAGAATAGGAGAATAGATATAATGAGTAATAATATATTAAAAGAAGATTTAATTATGAATAATTGTCCTTGTTGTAATACAAAATGTGAATTAAAATATGCTAATTATTGTTATTATGTTCAATGTGAAAATTGTGGTAAAGGCATATCTTACGCAAATAAAGATAAAGTAATTAAAATATGGAATGGATATTCTAAAGAGAGTAAAGAAGAAATAAATATAATGCAACATAAAGTATGGAATATAATTAATAAGGAAGTATATACAGAAAAAGGACAGAGGAAAATTGAACAATTACATGATACTATTGTTAGAATATTTGAGAAAGCAGGGCAAGATGATATGAAAATATTATATGAAAATATATGTACAAAGTTATTTCCTACAATGGATATTATGGAAGAATATTTAAAAGAGGATAATTAACATGACAAAAATTGAATTAGAATTAACTGAAGATGAAATATTTTATCTAAGAAGTGAAATGAATATGTTGTTAAAATCATTTAAAAGAAGTTATGCAGGACAACAATATGATAATGATACTATGGGTGATGTTTTTAATAAAGTTTATAAGGCATTATCAGGAGAAGGTCACTATCATTATTTAAAAGTAAGGTAATTTTCTTAAAAAAGGTAAAATTAACGTCAAAATACAAAACATGATAAAACTAACATTTCATCATGATTTTGTGATTTGTAAAGTGTTGATTTATAAGGGTTTAGGAGGTATATATTTTAGGAAATTAATGATATTATGATAAAATGGAGGTATATATGAGAAATTTAATTAATGAATCAGAAAGATTATTAATAAATGATGTAACAAGAAATGCAGCAAAATTATTATTAATTCAAGGTATGTCTATAGCAAATATCACAGAAGAATATAAAAAAGTTAATGATTTAATTAGTTATGAAAAATTTATAGTTTATGTGAAAAAAGGATTATTAATTTTAATAAAGGTGTAATTTAATTGGGAATTGATAATATTTTGATGAATGGAGGTAGAATTATGAAAACTGCATTAGAAATCATCGAAGAAATTAAAAATTTATGTTGTCCAAATGCAGGTGTAAAAGCACTTGTTAAAATGGCATATGATGATCCTGATGGATTTTGTATAATGGATAATACTATGGACAGATATTCATATAGAGAAGAATGTTTAGACAGAGGACTTTGCCACCATCCTGATTTTATGTTAGCATGTTTGCAAACTAGATATAATAATCAATTAGGTGAATTAGCAATTGAAATATACAATAAAGCAATGGAGGAATAATTATGAATATTGAAACATTAAAGCAAGAAATAGAAAAAATGCTAATTAAGGCAAAAGAAGAAGCAAATGTATTGGGTATGCAAGCACTAGATTATTATCCTTTTAAAGATGGTAAAGTTTATGCGTTAGAAGAAGTTTTAGAATTATTTAATAAGGAGGATTAATCATGAATCTTTATGAATTGAAAACTAAAATAGATAAATTAATTGAAGAAGGTAAAGGCAACACTGAAATTTATGAGTATGACAGAACTAGTATGTATGCATCAAAAATTAATAATATATCAATGATGTTATGGTATGAAAGAGATTTATATCCTATAGATAAAGAAAATTATAAGTATAGAAGTATGAGTGAATCTGAAATAAATAGTATTTTTATTAACGGTACAGAAGTTATAAGATTTTATTAATTATAAAATAGGAGGTAAATATGTATCAAATTCGATACAAATATAATCATGGTACTTGGATAGAACCAAGATGTTCGACTTGGTTAAAAACCAAAGAAGAAGTATTACATCGTTTGGATTATATTAAATCATATAATGCAATAGATATTAAAATTGCAAAATTGATTGATGTAACAAAAGAATTTGAAATAAATTAATTAAAAAGGAGGATTTATTTTATGAAAGCAATTAGACAACAAAGATTAGATGTATTGATTTTTGCGAATGAAGAAATTAGACAGTGTTATGATTTATTGGAAGATATTAAAGAATCAACTACCTGTGAATTAACAAAAAGTAAAATTGATAAATTTTTAAGTTATAAATTTGAAGTTGATCAAAAAATATTAGGAGGAAAATAATAATGACATACGACATATATTAAGTTTACAGAGCACTTAAAGATTACGAAAAAATTAAACAAGGAACATTATTACGAGTAGAAAGAATTGATAGAACTACATCTATTGCATTAAGACCAGAAGGTGGAGGAACATATTATTGGATTCAGGCAAGAGAATTATTAAATGAAGAAAATTTTCAGAGAGTATTTTAGTATGATATAATCTTTGATAAGGAGTAGATAAATAATGTCATTAAATATTAATGTATTTTTATTTGCTTTTATAATATTAGTAAGTATTTCTGTTGGATTCTGTATTTGTATGTTGTATGGCAAAAGTACAATTGTATATTCTTGTGTTGAGGAAAATACAAAGTTAGAAAGAATGTTAGATGGAACAACATTAACAGTTAAAGGAGATAACTAATATGATTAAACCATACACCAATTATACAGTAGATAAAGATGTTATAATGCCATATGGTAAACCTCTATATCGAGGTGATAAAATCACAGTAATAAGTATTGATGAAGCAAATGATAAAGTTAAGATAATGAAAACAGGTGATTATGATAGAGGTTGGTGGACGTATTTATCTAGTTTTAATATGATATTTAGAAAATAGAATGTAAAGATGACGATGTTGAAGAATATTTTATGAGAAGGAGAATATGATTAATATGGATAAACAAGAAGCACTAGATATACTAAAAGCATTTGCAATTTGTCATGTAGCAAGTAGAAAATTAACATGTGTAGATTGTCCTTTTATTGGAGAATTTATAAAGGAAAATGGCAGAAATATTTTACCTTGTAGCTATTATAAGAAAGTTTCTAATGAAAGAGTGGAAGAAGCAATAATTGTTCTGTCTAAATAGTAAATAAGTTATAATAAAGGAGATAACTAATCATGAAAAAAAGATTAATTAAGAAAATTAATAAACAAAGAATAGAAAATATACTAAACAAAATCACAAACAACAATTTAAATATAACCAATAAAATATTTGGTGATGGATATTTTATTTTTACATTCGGATATAATACAGTATGCCATTTTTATTTAAAACAAACACCATTATGGAAATATGGAATATGGTTAAGTAAAAATGGTTTTCAAATATTTGGTGAACACGAATGGTTGATTGATAAATTTAAACCTAGTAGAACATATCTTAGTTATAATAATGATATTAATGGATTCATAAAAGAAGTTAAATTAATTAGTGAAAATCCTAAACTTTACTTTGTTGATTCATTGACAGATGGTGATGCTTTAGTTGTATATGAAAAAGAAAATTGGGGAGATGGAGAATTTAGTTATAAAGGCTATCAAGTAATTAGAGAATTTAATGAAGAAACAAAATTATGGGATAAATTTAGAATAGATGAAACAATAGCTCAAGAAGAATTTGTTAATAGTAAGTATGATGAATTTATGAAAGAAAAATTGCAAGAAGGAATGAATCATGAACATGACAAATTATTTGCATTTAAATTTTTTAGAGAATTACCTAATATATTTCCTGATATCAAAGTAGTAGGTATACGTGATGGGAATAAAAACGGATGGAGATGTAGTTCTAGATATGATATTAAAGTATTAGTGGATAAAAGTATCTCAGACGAAAAAGCAGATAATTTATATAATGAATTAGAAAATTTAATAATTAGTAAAAATGATTCAGATGATAAACTTTCATTTGAATACAGTTTTTCATTTATGGGATTATACGATGATTATGAAGATGTGAAGTATTGTGATTATAAGTATTATAAAAATTAATGGATAAATTATCATAAAAGCAGTTGACAAAATATAAATATAATATTATATTGTTTTTATTAATATATGAAAGGAGAATATAAATGTTAGAATTAAAACCTAATCTCAATAAACAAATTAGAGGATTTAAGAAACTAATTAAACATTTTGAAAAACAAATAGAACAACTTAAAGTAGAAAATTTTATCAATAAGAAAAATATAATTGAAGAATGTGTTAAAAAACATTGTGAATTAACTGGATCTAGTTATACTATAGACACATATATAGAAAAAGATATTAAATTAAAAATTACATTAAGAGAAAAACCTATTTACAAAAATGAAGAAACAGGATTAGATATTTATTTTGAAATCAAAGATGAATATTTAAAAGTATCAACAGGAATATTCCAACCCTATAAGTATTGGGAAAGAAATCCTGATTTATTTAAACTAGTAAGAATAAATTGTGCAGATGAATATATTTTAGGCAAAGTAAATAAAATACTTGTTAAAATAGAACATCATATGCAAAGTCGTATTCAAAGAAAGGAATATCAAGAATGTAAATGGAAGATTGTTTAAAAGTATGATATTATAAAATGATTAAATTAGAAGGTTATAAATCATGGGTAAAATTAAAGTTAAAATTGACAAGTCAAACCTGCCAGATGAATTTATTTTTGAATCAGAGTTTATTAACAATGAAGAAGATTTAAATACTGAACTTGGATGGTCTGAAATTGTAGATGCAGTAATAGAAAAATTGATTATTGAAACAAATTTTGCAAAAGATAATGTTTCTAAATATCATTTTAAATTATAAATTAACATCAATTAGACTTTTCATTCAAACTTTAAAAGGAGTGAATAAATATGAGAGTATATGATTTTAATAAAAGTAAACCTAAAAATGATAGGACAATTTTAATTCTAGTTAAGGATTATAATTGGGGTGAAGGGTGTCAATTGAAAACAGAAATTGCCAGAATGATTAATGGTGAATGTGTTTTAAGTCCAGTAGAACTAGATATTAAAATGCCACTAGATAGAATTGTTAAATGGAGTTATATCAATTAAGGAGGATTAACTATGAAATTATATTACCATCAAGATATGTTTGGAAATATTTACACCAATAAATTTGATCATCGTCACATATACACTGATATTAATGGCAATCCTGTACACAGGACAAAAGAAACATATCCATACGCATACGATCCATATGTGGTTTGGAAAGATGATTATAACGAGAATACAGACGGTGCAACTTACTCAGATAGATTATGGCAACAAAATCCTAATAAATTTGATGAGTGTTGTCAAAAAGTATGGAATGATAAAGGACAAATTTTTAGTTATAGAGATTCAATAGGAATTGAAAAGTTTTTAAGTTTATATTTTGAAAGAGAAGTTAAGTTAACCGCAATCATGGAAGGATGTAATAGTAGTAATGGTTATCCGTATTGGGTGTTCTTTTATAGAGATATTAAAGGAGATAAATAATATGTACACAAAAGAAGAATTATTAATGTTAGCAGGTAAACTTGCTATATCATGTGAAAAAGTATTACAAAGTGATTTACTAACATTGAGTGATAAACTAATAGAAATGAGATTTGCTTTAATGGAATATGATAATGCTATTATGGAATGTGTTAGAGAAGATGAAAGGAAAAAGAATAAAAATGATTGAATATTCACAAATAGTAAATATAAATGTTGACAAATAACCTACTATAGTTTATTATATTGTTAGTAGGTTATTTAAATAAAAAGTTAAGGAAGTGATAAGTAAATGAATATTTTTGTACTTGATTATAATCATAAGAAAAATGCAGAATACCATTGCAATTGTCATACCTACAAAATGCTAGTGGAAACAACGCAGTTATTAAGTAATACATATTATTTTACCAATCAAAAACATCTATCTCCTTATAAGTTAACTCATAAGAATCATCCTTGTTCTGTATGGACACGTTCTTCATTATCAAATTGGTTATGGTTAAGAGATTTAGGAATTGCTTTATATGAGGAATATAAGTTTAGATACAATGATAAAGACCATAAATCAGGAGATATTATTTTAAGTTTAGAAATACCTGATTTACCAGATGTAGGACTAACTGAGTTTGTTCAATGTATGCCCGATGAATATAAAAACAAATGTGCTGTAAAAGCATATAGGGATTATTACATAGGTGAAAAACAACATATTTTAAAATATACGAAAAGAGAAATCCCTGATTGGTTGATTGTTAAATAAAATATAAAAGGAGAATATAATAATGGATAATTTAATTAATCAATTAGAAGATAAAATTAAATCAGCAGAAAATACTAATAATGTATTGACTGTTTATTTGAAATATCATGAAGCAATAACTATGTTATCTTTACTAAAAGGACATGAAATTTATTTAGAAACTATTAAAGAATGTTTTAAGATTCAAAAAGACTTATTAGAAACAGAAGTAACATGTGAAATGATAGCAGAACGAATAGAGAAAAGAAATTTAAAAAAGATATTAAATATGAATAAAGGAGATTATTAATATGATATTTTTAGATAAGTATGATCAATGTATGAATTGCAAATTATTAAAAATGTGTCAATATAGTAGAGATTATTATATGAATAAGGGTGGTAAATACAGAGAAATGTTAAATACAGATAATGAAGGAAACTGTTCACATGCACCATCCTCTAGGAAACAAAGTAAAGATTATGAAAAAGTAGATCGTTGAAAGGAGATAATAAACATGAAGTCAGTAATATCTTGCAATAAACCAATTAAAGTAAATCTACCAATTAAATTCCGTAAGAAACTATTATATAATGTATTTAATCAAGTGTGGCCTTGGGCATTGACATTAATTATGTTCTTTGGATTAGCAGTTTTAGGATTGAGATGTTTTTAGATTAATTAAATAATACATAATAGAAAGGAAATAGAAATATGATATACATAACTGGTGATTTACATGGTGGAATTGATATTAGCAAATTAAATGCAAAGAATTTTCCACAGCAAAAACTATTAGATAAAGATGATTTTGTAATTGTCACAGGTGATTTTGGACTGGTTTTTGATAATTCAAAAGAAGAATTGTTTTGGCGTAATTGGTTATTGGAAAAGAATTTTACTACAATTTTTGTAGACGGTAATCATGAATGCATAAGTAAAGATACTGATATACTAACAGAGAATGGATGGATGAATATAGAAAAAGTTTATAATAATAAATATAAAATAGCTAATTTTGATATTAATTCAAGAGAAATATTTTTTGATTATCCAATTCTAAAACATAAAGTATTTAAAGATAATGCTATTATAATAGACGGTAAAAATACAAAACAAATTGTAAGTGAAAATCATGATATTATAATAAATGGTAATAAAATTAAAGCAAAAGATATATTACATAAAAAAATACAAGAAAAAGAATTTATATTAAAAGGAATATATAAAAATAATATAGGTATTGAAATAGAAGATAACTATATTAGATTATTAACATGGGTTATTATGGATGGGACTATTATTGATTATTCTAAATATAATATAAATTCTAAAAAATGTACAATTCAATTTAAATTATCTCTAGAAGATAAAATAGAAAAATTGACTATTTTACTTGATGAAATGGAAATACCTTATACAATAAAACCTATAACTATGAAAGATATTAATTATAAACAACAATATTTAATAAGAATTTATTCAGATTATGCTAGAAATATATTAAGAATATTAACAACAAAGAAAGAGATACCTAATAATTGGAGAAATTTTAATGAAAGACAACTATACATATTTTTAGAAACATTAATTAATACAGATGGAGAAATATTAAGTTGTGGTAATAATCCTATAGTATGGAGAAGTATTAATAAAAATAATTTAGATATAATTATGGAAGCATGTGTAAAAAACGATATATATTGTGTATATAAAAAATTTGAAAATATGAGTGGATTTGTTAAAGATAAAGACCAATATATTTGTAGAATGTATAAAAATAAAGAATTAAATAATTATGTAGAAATAAATAAAATTAATTATAATGATTATATGTATTGTTTTACAATGTTACATGGAACATTAATAACTAAAAATCAAGGGAAAGTTGCTTTTACAGGAAATTGTTTTCCGTTACTTAATCAATTTCCAGTCGAAGAATGGAATGGTGGGAAAGTACATTTTATTAATGATTCAGTAATTCATCTTATGCGTGGTCAAGTATTTACTATTGATGATTTGAAATTCTTTACAATGGGTGGAGCAACTTCAATAGATAAATATAGAAGAAAAAAAGGTATATCATGGTGGAAAGAAGAAATACCATCTAATAAAGAGTTTGAAGAAGCATTTAATAATCTCGATAAACATAATTGGATTGTTGACTATGTTATTTCACATACTTGCAGTATGAGAATTATGCAAGAAAGAGGATACATTAAAGAAAATAATGCATTAAATAAATTTTTTGATATGCTTGAAGGAGATTTAGAATATAAACATTGGTATTTTGGACATTTTCATAATAGTATTGGTATAGATGAAAAACATACAATGGTTTATAACGAGATAATTGAATTGAAAGATGGTGAAATATAAATATAAAATGTCCACTATGCAATACAGAATTAAAATTAGTAGGAAGTAAAGAAGATGGTTATGTGCATGAGTTTTATGCATGTAGTAATGAAGATTGTGGTGAGATATTTATTTTGTTGGAAGATGGAAGGTTAGTTTAATTTATGTTTAGAAAATTATCCAATTTTCAATTTCAACAATACATATCTAAATTTTGGAGCAAAAAAGAAATTATACTATATGAAAATTCAAAACTAGGGCAAGGAATAGGATATTATAAAGACGATAAACTATTAGGTTTTACATGGTATAATACTAAAACAAGTAAGTATTGGAGATTGAAACACTTATATCCTGAGATATGGATGATTTATTTGTTAGAAGTGCATCCTGAATATAGGCTACAAAGAATAGGAAGTAGTATATTGAGTGAGATATATAGAAGGATGCCTAAAGGTAAAGTGTTAGTTGTAGGTAGTGAGATGACGGATAAACACAGAGATTTTTATTTGAAGAATGGATTCATTGAAGATATAAGTATGGAATGGGTTTTTATTAAAGAAAAAAATATAAGGTAAAAGGAGAATGATAATATGATAACTAAAACAACAGAATTTGAAGGTACTATGTATGGCAATGGTGAACAGAAAATATTTGCAATAACGAAAGATAGTTATGTAAAAATATTTAATGAGATTCCAGAAGATTATGACGAAGATTATGTTTATAAAAATTTGTATAGTATGTATCCAGATTATTGTTATCCTGAATTAGAATCAGGTAAAATGTATAAGTTTGAGGTAACTATTAAAGCGATACCTATTAATGAGGAAAGGAGAAATAATAATGAAGATGAGTAAAGAGGATGCAAAATTAGCAAAAGAAATATGGAATGAGTATGAAAATTTATCACAACAAAGAAGTGATGCGTATAAAACTGTACATGATTTAGATATAAAAATTTCTATTAATCAAAATAAACTTGATGAATTGTTAAAGAAGTATGAAATAATAAAACACCAAAATTAAGAATTTGCTAAATTATAAACCCTTGATTTATAAGGGTTTATAAGTACCAAAAACTGTATAAAATTGCACTTTGATCATAATAATATTTTTACAAATAATTAAAAAATAACTCTTGCAATTTTCACAGATTAATAATATAATAGTACAAAGAATATGAGGAGTTGATACATAATGTGTTATTATAGTATCCACAAGCACAATCAATCAATAAGAAAAACTAGAGTTATAGGATTTTGTGAAAAGTATGATAAATATATAACTTATAAAATAGGTAATAATGCATGTTTTAATGGCAATACAATTAATTGTGAACATTATTGTTGTGATAAATATACATCTAAAAAAGAAGTAGAGAAAAGAAATGCAGGTATAGAAAATAAAAATATTAAGAGTATTAATAAGTTATTCTTTCTTAAAAATGAAGAATATAAAAAGATAGATATTTATGCAGATGCGTCCTTCTCAGAAAAATTAAGTCAAGGTAAATGTGGTATTTATATTAAATTGAATAATGATATAATTTATAGTAATAGAATAGTTGTAGAAGCAAGAAATAGCCACGAAGCAGAATGCAAAGCAATTTACGAAGCACTATGTTTAATATATGATTTTATTATGCCTCAACGTAAAAATCTTAGTAATATCAATATTTATTCAGACAGTGAATCGTTAATATTACAATGTAATGCAATTTCAAGAATTAGAGATATTAATCTGCATATGATTATTAACAGAATAGTAGAAATTAAAGATCGTTTGTGTGCCAATTTAAATTGGATACCAAGACAGTTTAATTATATTGCAGATGCTTTGTCTCGTTGTTAGTAAAAATAAAAGGAGATTGATTAAATTGCTTATAAACAATATAGAAGACCAACAAATGAAACAAAAACTATTAGATATTCATTCAAACTACAAAGATGCCAAATTGTTAATTAATCTAGAAGTAGAAAACGAAGATAGAGATTTATCATTTATAACACCAGAAATGTCTATAAAAGAAATACATGAGATTATGATTAACTTACCAGAATTAGAATATATAACATACCATAAAGTAACAATTATTAAAGTTAGTCCTAATCCTTATTTTAGCAATATGCATTATGTTGTATTTCCTAATAGTTATTGTGGTAGTTTGAGAAGTGATAAGTTTAGATTTGTAGATAAGGAAGGAGGAAATAAATAATTATGAGAAATGGATTAAATATAAGTTATAAAATAAAAGATATTAATAAAGAAATTAAGCAATTGCAAAATGAAATATTAGAATGTTTGGAATATCAAAAACAAAGAGGAGAAAGAATAAATAAAAATTGTGATTATATTCAAAATAGAGATATTAGGATATATGGATTAGAGCAACAGAAATTAATATTAAAATGGGTATTAGAGGAGGATAATAACTAATGGGATATATGACTACAGTAACATTTCTTAATGATGGATTTGATCAAATTGAGGAATATCCAGAACAGTTTATTGATGCAATTAAATTGGGTATGTATGGAATTAATAAACATAATGGAAATTCAAATAGAAAGTTTATTACTACTCACAGTATCGGATTTCATAGTAGTTTAGTAGAAGTTGCTAAATCTCATCATGCAGACGATTTTAGATTATACTTGGTTGGTAGAAATACAATGAATACATTTGGATATGCGAATGAAATTGATGATATTAAATATAGAAAAGAATTAGTAGGAATGGCAAAGTTTATTATTAAAGAGGAAGAAAAAAGGATTAAAGAATTGGAGAAAAAGATGGAGGATAATAACTAATGGAAATTAAGGTTAATAATTGTATTGATTGTTCAGAACATAGAGTATTACGTGATCCAGATCCTAATGATTGGTTTTGTGATGATGATGTTAAAGTTATATGTAAAGTAAATAATAAACAAATTACTTGTGCTTGTAGACCATATAATATTAGAAAAGAATGTAGTATACCTGAATGGTGTCCAAAATTAAATTTTAATGGTGATGTTTAATATTTTTGTATACTACATATAGTAGTTATAAGTTTAATGTAACACTATATGTAGTAAAAATATTTGAATAAAGGATGATTTAGTTATGAAATTTAATAATTCTGATTTACTATTAATTTTAAAGCATTTGAAGTTGTAGAAAATGAAACATTTTTAACTGAAAGAGAAAAGGAGATAATGTATTATATTGCAGAAAGATTAAATTTAAAAAGATGTCATTACGCCAAACATACTGATTATGTAGAATGTCCTGTTGATGATTGTAATGAATGTGAATACTATAAAAAATATTTTTATGTGGAGGAAAATAACTAATGGAAATTAAATACAATCAAATAACAACCATCCTATCCAAATTAGATAGAAAACAAGCACTCCAACTCCTATCAGAAATACTACACAAAGAATATGATCTTCGTACCGTAAGCAATATGGTAAAAGAAGATTGTGATTCTACTCTAAATAAATTAATGTTTGAAGATTTATTTTTTGAGGAAGGAAATGATGATGAAGGATTTATCGGATTAAGAACTATTTTAAATGCAGTAGAAGAAATAGTAAATTGTGATGATTCTATAAGTGCTGATATTAATTTCAATTGTTTCGTGAGACCAGAAACGGAGGATGAAAAAATAGAAAATAGTGATGATAGTGATGATAGTATAGAGTGGTGGACAGTAGATGATAGAGTTAGTATAGATAATTTGTATGTTCATTTTAAGGGACAAGGAGAATAAATATTATGAAAAATATTGATAAAATAAGAAAGAAATTACAAGATGCATTAGAAGAAGAGATTAAATTAATAATGGAAAATGAATGTCCATTTCACTATGATTTAAAAGGTCTTGAAGATGATGAAGATAGATGTAGTGAGTATAATAACAATAAAGAAAATTGTAGAATATGTTGGGAATTAGAAGTGGAAGAATAAATTATTATTATAAATTTTAACTTAAATAAATTTACAAAATGTAAAAATAACTATTGACATTATGGTTACAGAATGATAATATAATTGTAGTTAGTAGGTTAAGAGATTGAATTAATAAAATTAAAATTAAAAATAAAATATAAAAAACAAAGGAGATTAAAACATGTCAGAATTTAAAACTTTTAAAGGTATTTTTCAAAAGAAATTTCAAGAGTTAACTAAAAATGCAAGTCATTTGTTTGAAGTTGAATTAGACAAAGATGTTATGTGGGAATTATACCTTTCCAGTTTTCCTGAAGGTACAAACGAAATGTTCAGAGAACGCAGAGAATATGATTGCAGTTGTTGTAGACAGTTTATCAGAAATATCGGCAATGTAGTAGTTATTAAAGATAATCAAGTTAAAACTATATGGGATTTTGATGCAGATAGTACAACATTCCAACCAGTAGTAAATGCTTTGGATGAATTTGTTAAATCTCATGTTATTTCAGATGTGTATGTAACAAAGTTTAAGAAAATTGGTACAGATAAAAACTTTGAGCAATTAGCAAATGGGCAAATAACTGAATGGGAACATTTTTACTTAGATTTAGATAAAAAATTTGTGGATGTAACAAATAGAAGTGAAGGAGAAATTAGAGGTGGGTTTAGAAGTACAAGAGATGTGTTTAAAGGATCTTTAGAGAAAATCAAGGAAGATAGTGTGTTAACTGTATTGGAGTTAATTGCATCTAACACCTTGTATAAAGGAGAAGAATGGAAATATGCATTAACAGATTTTCTTAAATATAAAAAAGAGTATGATAAACTAGAAACAACAGAAGAGAAAGAATTATATACATGGGAACAATCAGTTAATATTAGTGATGTGGTCGCAAAAATTAAAAATCACTCTATCGGAACATTATTAGAAAATATCAGTGAAGGAATGAATTTAGATACAGCAGTTACCAAATATGAAAAGATTGTTGCTCCTGAGAATTATAAGAGACCAAAAGCAATTTATACACAAAAGATGTTAGAAGAAGCAAAGAAAACTATTCAAGAGTTAGGTTATATGGATTCATTAAGTGGTAGAAGATTTGCTAGAATAGATGATATAAGTGTTAATAATATTCTATTTGTGAACAAGGATTCTGCAAAAAGAATATCTGGTGGATTAGATGTATTTGAAGAAATGTCTAAGGGTGTTCCTTTGAATCCTAAAAAGTTTTCTAAAGTAACAGAAATTTCAATTGATGATTTTATTACTAATATATTACCTACAACAAGGGAAATCGAAGTATTTTTAGAGAATAAACATAGTAGTAGTATGGTATCATTAATTGCTCCTGAGAATAAAGATGCGAAAACAATGTTCAAATGGGATAATAATTTCTCATGGGCATACTCAGGAAATATAACTGATTCTTCTATGAAGGAAAGAGTTAAATCCGCAGGTGGTAATGTTGATGGTGTATTGAGATTTAGTATTCAATGGAATGATGGTAAGTATGATGGAAATGATTTAGATGCACATTGTTATGAGCCTAGTGGCAACGAGATTTATTATAGAAATAGTATGAATAGAAATACAACTGGTGAATTAGATATTGATATAACCAGACCAGTACCAAATGAACCTGCTGTTGAAAATATAACTTGGACAAATAAAAGTAAAATGCAAGAAGGTATTTATAAATTCTTCGTTCATAATTTTGCACATAGAGGTGGAAGAGAAGGATTTAGTGCAGAAGTAGAGTTTGATGGACAAATTTTTAGTTTTGAATATAATAAAGAAGTAAAACAAAGTGAAAATGTTCAAGTTGCAGAAGTCACCTTTAGTAGAGTTAATGGATTTAGTATTAAAGAAAAATTACCTTCTAATGTATCTAGTAAAGAAATATGGAATTTAAAAACTAATCAATTTGTACCAGTTTCAGTTGTAATGTATTCTCCCAACTATTGGAATTTGCAAAAAGGTATTGGAAATAGGCATTTTATGTTCATGTTGAAGGACTGTGTGAATTCTGAGACTCCCAACCCATTTTTCAATGAATTTTTGAATCAAGAACTCAATCAACATAGTAAAGTATTTGAGGCACTTGCTAGTAAAATGGCAGTTAAAGACAGTGAATTGCAACTTTCAGGTTTAGGTTTCTCATCAACTAAAAGAAATGAATTAACTGTGAAAGTCAAAGGTGCAACAGAAAGAATGTTAAAAATCAAATTTTAAATAAAATATAAAATAAAAGGAGATATTATTATTATGACACAGAATGTAAATATGTTCGAGGTAGCAACTAGGAATCAATTTAGGTTTCCCTATAAAGGTATGATTAGCACAGATGATTTGTGGCAATTATTACCTAAAGAATTAGATATAATTTTCAAAACTTTGAATTCTCAGTTGAAACAGGTTAAGGAAGAAAGTTTACTTGAAGTTAAATCAGCAGAAGACCAGATTCTTGATACCAAGATTAAAATTGTTAAGTATATTTTTGGTGTTAAGGTAACAGAAGAGCAATTGAGATTGAATGAGAAACAAAATAAAGAAAAGAAACAGATGTTGATGGAAATTAAGAAAAATAAACAAAATCAAGAATTGCTAAGTAAATCAGCAGAAGACATTCAAAAAATGATTGATGAATTAGAAAGATAGCATATAGTTTAAATATAGGGAGTGATTGATTTAATTGCTCCCTAAAAACACATAAAATTTACATAAAATACAAAATAAAAAGGAGAATATAAATGTACAATCAAATCAATGAACAAATTATATCAGCAATGAAAACAAAGGATATAAATAAATTATCTGTATTACGCATCTTAAAATCAGATATTATTACGGAAGCAAAAGAATTGAGAGTATTAGAAGATAAACTTGAACAGAATGTTATTATTGCTGTGACAGAAAAGACACTTAAAAAGTATAAAGAAGAATTATCATTTGTAAAAGATGAAGAAAAGATTGCTGAATTGAAAATTGCTATTAAATTGCTTGAATCATATTTACCAGAAAAATTAAGCATTGATGAAGTAAAAAGCATTATTAGTAATGTTGTTGAGAGTGTAGGTAATGTTGGTAATAATATTGGTGAAGCAATGAAGGTATTATCGAAGGAGTTAAAAGGCAAAGTAGATATGAAAGAAGTTAAGAAATTAGTTGATGAATATTTTAAGAAGTAAATAATAAAAATAACTCTTGCTTTATTGATAGAATAGGAATATAATAATGAATAAAGCAAAATAAATAATGTTTGAATAGAACAAATCATTGATCATGTTATTAAGGAGGATGCAATTTAAATGGGTATAGAAATAGATTGTGCGTATAAGACATGGATTAAAGAACCACAGATATTATATAGACCAAAAATAGATGATAAAATTCCATTTGAATCTGATACTGACGAATATATTTATTATAATACACTTATGAATATAGGTTGTTTAAGTTATTTTGAAAAATTTATTAATCCTTTATTTGATAAAGAATCATTAGAAATATACAAAGAATCATCTATAGAATTTATAGATAAAATAAAAGACATGCCAGATTCAGAATTAAAATTATGGTTTTTAAAACATAAAAATAAAATGATATTTACAGATTACAAATATTTTTATGTTGCATCTGATGTAGAGAGTTATATTTTGAATAGATGGATAGGAAAAGATTATATACCTATTCAGGAAGATGGGAAGACATTATATATGGCAATAGTAAATTTAAATCATTTATATGGATTAAATTTATATGATTCTATTATTAGTTCGGAAGAATTATTTTATTATGATGAAAATGATGAAGATAGCAAAAGAATAGATAATAAAATTACAAAAAATATAGTCTATTTATTAAATGATATAGATGACTATTTGAGTAAAGTTAAAAATGGTATTATAAAAAGTAGTAATAATGATCGATTCTTTGAAGATAGAAATGAAAGATTATTAATTATTAGAGATATAGTTAAGCAAGGTGCTAAGATGGTTTATAGTTTTTAAAATGGAAAGGAGAAATAATATGCAAACAAATACTTTTGTAGATTTTACTATTGAAGATTTAGTATGGGGAGAAAACGAATTATTTACTAAAGAATCATTTGAAAAAATGTGCAATGATAAATTTATAACTATGGAATTAGACGAAGAAGGCAAACCTAAATATATATGGACAGAAAAATTTGCTTTTGTAGTTAATACCTTTCATAAGATTCAAATTGGTAATCCTGCTATTATTGGTGTTCCAAGAAATCCAGATTGAGAAGATACAAAATGTTAACCAATAAACTATATTTGCTAATTAAACGATTAAATTATAAAAAATTAAGTAAGAGAAAGAAGAGAAAGTATTTAAAACAAATTAATATATTAGAACGAAAGGAGATAATAATATGAAAAACTTTTATCTTGATGATGGAAATTTTTATTGTAATAAAGAAACTGGTAACACTATACACACAACTCATATTGAGATTAAAACATTAACAGAATATGATGTTGAGTTTAACAGACTTCAAAAACCAAGTATTGTAAGTAAACCACTAGATAATTATATTGGCTTAGTTTGTTCTTGTGGAAATTTTGAAATAATATCAAATGAATTTAAAATTGAAGGAGATTACATTGTTAAAAGGGAGAATAAATAATTATGATTAGTATTGATAAAGCAAAACGATTAAAAGAATTAGGATTAGAATGGAATCCTAAACTTGGAGATTGGCATAAGGCAGATTATTGGCCTACACCTACTTTATTTACTGTTGACACATTAAGATTAGATAATAAAGAGATTGGGTGTATAATAGAAAAAGTTAGATATGATGAAAATAATACTTGGTTGCCTAGTTTAAATCAATTATTAGATGAAATTGAAAAATATCAATATACATTTAGTTTAGTTGGTGAAAAATTAACTTTATTTAAGAAATTAAATTTAGTTATACAATTTGAATGTGACAACAGAGAAGATTCTGTTGCAGATGCATTAATTTGGATATTAGAAAATAAATAAAAGGAGGAATTTTAATTATGAAATATCAACAAATGTTTATAGTTTTATGGTATTTAACTTCTGGATACGGTTTGAAAGTTAGTTTAGATACTTTCCGTACAGGTAATTATTCATTATCATTTACGATATTTATTCTAAGTATTATACTAACTTACGGTGGAATGAAACAACAAAATATTATTTAAATAGTAATAATAAAATTAAATCTTAAATGTTTATATTTTAAATATACTACATATAGTATGTGTTAATTCCCATCATACTATATGTAGACAAAAAACATAACAAATGTTTAATTTGGTCATGATATTTAAAGGGAGGACTT
>Ga0208958_1000659_pt1 | contig 40678 bp, 39 predicted proteins | sample RifOxyB1_FD_184032 | JGI IMG/M metagenome (GOLD analysis project Ga0208958, IMG submission 184032) | Soil microbial communities from Rifle, Colorado - Rifle Oxygen_injection B1 (SPAdes) | ecosystem: Environmental > Terrestrial > Deep subsurface > Rock core/Sediment | place: Rifle, Colorado...
ATGCAGGAATACAGGGACCGCGAGCACTACAAAAAACCCGCAGAAAAGAGAAAAGAGGCCAAATACCGCATCGCCCACTCTATCGAACTGGAGAAAAAGAGGAATTTTTAAGCCAGGTTGCCACGAATTGCTTTCTATGCTGGCGTGTCGGTCCGTACTTTTTGATGGCATCCCGGTGTTGCCCCGTTCCGTATCCCTTATTCCTGCCCCAACCGTATTTTTTGTATTTAGGCCTTCCCCCAAGCCTATACATTAGATTATCGCGGTAGACTTTGGCAATAATTGATGCCGCCGCAATGGAAATGGATCGTGTATCGCCTTTCACAACCGCCTTTTGGTTTTTGCGCCTGAGACCCCTAACGTAGGGTATATAAAAAGCATCGATCAAAAGATAACTGATTTCGACTCCGGTATTTTTTATCGCCTTCCTGAAAGCTATCTCGCTAGCTTTTTTAATTCCCAACCTGTTTATTTGGGCAACACCAGCGGTACCGATTCCCCAAGCAACCGAGTTTTTTCTAATCCATTTATCTGCAATTTCCCTTTTTTCCGGTGTCAACCGTTTTGAATCGTTAATTATTATTGAATCAGAACCCGTAAGGCCCGGTAAAACCCCGATTTTCAGTACCACACACCCGGCAACTACCGGTCCGGAAAAACTGCCTCTGCCGACCTCGTCCGCCCCGGCAATATATTTGTAGCCTTTTTTATATAGCTTTTTCTCAAACAAGAAATCCGGAAGAATCATGCCAAATTCGGCGAAGACGGCCAATATTCAGATATCTTATCTTCAATCATCTTCAGCTTATCGCTCCTTTGTGCCTGAGACAGAAGTCCCAAATTTAAAGCTACGTAAAATCTTTGATTTATTGAAAGAAGCGCGCCGGCAATACTTTCGATGTCAACCCCACCGGCCATCAGGGTTGCAAGGGACCTCCGCCAAACTTCCTGAGGCTGCTCCTCCGGGTACTTCTTTTTGAGTTTTTCAAGCTCCCGGTTCAAATACAACTGCCCTGCCGAATCTTCAAACTCCCCCACGGCAGCTTCAATAGCCAAAGATTTAAGGTTCCCAAGGATGTCCGCCGGAATACGTTTTTCTTTTGCCGGATTGCCAATTTTCCGGTCCTCCCCACCCTCGGTTTTTATAACAATACTTCCCTTGGTCTTGCCGGGAACTATGGTCTTTCTAAAACGTTCTGGTCCCATTCCGCTGATTATATCAAACCCGGGCAACTCAGGCACTTTCATTTGCCGATTTTTTCTGGTACAATTTACGCCTAGATGAAATCTGTCGCTACTTTCTTTTCCGAAGTAAGAAGCGAGCTTTCCAAAGTTACCTGGCCCAAAAGGGACCAAATTATAAAGCTCACTTTTATAGTTTTTTTGATATCGGGGGTTATCGGACTATACGTCGGAGGTCTTGATTACCTCTTTACGAGAATCCTAACCCTGGTGATAACCAAATAATATCTTATGACTGATGAACCAACACAGATAGCAGAACGCGGAACCGGCAATAAGAAAATTCCGGGACACATGATAATTGCCCAAACGGAGGATCCGAAGGCCAAGTGGTATGTAGTCCACACTTCTTCGGGGCACGAAGTCCGGGTCATGGAGACTCTACGCCAAAGGGTCGAAACCATGAATCTTGTCGGCCGTGTTTTTGAAATGCTTGTTCCTACTCAAGACAGAGTTATCATAAGAGGCGGCAAAAAAGCCACTATTAAAGAGAAGATTTTCCCGGGATACCTTCTTATTAAAATGATTTTGGACGATCCTACCTGGCTGGCCGTAAGAACAACGGCCGGTATTACAGGATTTGTCGGCGCCGGTAATAATCCCACTCCTCTTTCCGAAGCGGAAGTTGCCAATATACAAAAGTTCGTAAGTTCCCCCGCCCCCAGGTTCAAAACCAAGTTTTCGGTAGGAGAGGCAATTAAAATTACGGACGGGCCTTTTTCCGACTTTCTCGGAACAATCCACGAAATGGATGAGGAAAAGGGAAAAGTCAAAGTCTTGGTATCGATCTTCGGCCGCGAAACGCCTGTTGAACTGGATTTCCTGCAAATTCAAAAAGTTTAAATCAAATGACGGAACTCAAAACCGATTTAGAAAGCTCTGCTGAATTACAAAGAGACATTTACGAACACCTGAGAAATGATTTTTTTCAGGATAAAATCGTTACAGCAAAACAGCTGGAAAAAATATTCAAAAACGGCATAAAAGAGGGGTCGGTAATATTTGTGCCCAGGCGCGACGGAACTGGCATTCTGAACGTCAATGCGGTTGTTGCTGGTGAAAAAGTATCAAAAAATCTAGAGATCGAGGACGAAGATCAATCAGCATTTCTTTTGGGTCTCCAGAGCTCAATAAATACCTCCAAGGAATAACACTTTACTACCCCAACCCCGGCTGTTATAATACTCTTACCTCGGAGTTCTCTGAGGAAGACGCAAGTCGAAACTTCTTTTAAGCTTCGTTTGCGTATTCAAATCTAAAAAACTAACCTATATGGCCAAGAAAGTCAAAACAGTAGTCAAAATCAATCTGCAGGCAGGAACGGCAACCCCTGCTCCTCCGGTCGGAACGGCTTTGGGACAGCATGGTGTTGCCATCATGGACTTTGTTAAGCAGTACAACGATAAGACCAAAGATATGAAGGGCCAGGTGGTTCCCGCTGTCATTACAATTTATGAAGACAGGTCCTTCGATTTTGTAATCAAGAAGGCCCCGGTTTCCGACATGATAAAAAAGGTTCTGGGAATTGAGAAGGGATCGGGTAAAACCCCAAGAGAATCTGCCGGTACTCTGACCAAAGAACAAATAAAAAGTATTGCCGAGGAAAAAATAGCAGACCTCAATACTAAAGACATTAAAGCGGCAATGAAGACCGTGGAAGGAACAGCAAGAAGCATGGGAGTTAAGGTGGAATAATTTATATGGGAAAAATGAAGACCGCCGAAGTAGGTGAAAACAAAAACAAAGAAAAAAGTGAAAAAGCTCACAAGGCTGAGGCCGAAAAAGTGCATTTGGCCGGTCTAAAGGGCGGGCAAAGAGTAAAAATGGTGGAAGCTGAGGCTCCTGCCGTAACCGAAACCGCCGAGGGTGAAGCGGTTAAAAAGGGCGGGAAAAAGACGGTCGAGAAAGTAAGGGGTAAAAAATACGTCGAATCCAAGAAGAAGTTTGACAATGTAAAAACGTACTCCGTATCCGAAGCCATCAAACTTGTAAAAGAGACTTCTTACTCAAAATTTGACGGAACGGTTGAACTGCATATGATCGTTAAGAAAGCCGGTATTTCGGCACAAGTTACTCTGCCCCACCAGGCCGGAAAGGCCAAAAAGGTTGAGATCGCGGGAGACGCGACCATCGAAAAACTGAAGAATGGTAAAGTCGATTTCGATATTTTGGTGGCAACTCCGGAGATAATGCCAAAGCTCGTTCCTTTTGCGAGGCTTTTGGGACCTAAAGGACTTATGCCAAATCCCAAAAACGGAACTTTGGTACCTGATGCAAAAAAGGCGCAAGGTTTTTCAACGGGAACCATAACTCTAAAAACAGAAAAGGAAGCTCCCCTGATCCATAACGTAATCGGCAAAGTCAGCCAGAATGCTACGGAGTTGGCGGAAAATCTTGAAGCTATTTATAAAGCCCTTAGCGGCGGCAAGCAAATTGAAAAAGCCTACATCAAAGCCACAATGGGCCCGTCAGTAAAGGTAAAAATTTAGGGATTCCCGGGTTGACTTATGGGGCTTATTGTCAGATAATACCTAAGTCCGAAGATAGCTCGCGTTCAGGTGATGCAAGTCGAGCCGAGGCAAAAAAGCGAATGGAGTTCATGCGCGCCTCGGGTGCGCGTTTTTTTTGGAGGAAATTAAAGTGAAAAAAGCCGAAAAAGTAATATTTGTAGACAATTTAAAAGAGGAGTTAAAAAACGCCAAATCGGTCGTCTTGGTTAACTATGCAGGTCTTGCAGTTAAACCCCAGCAGGAACTTAAAAGAAGGCTTGCAGAGGTCGGCGGAAAGATGATTGTTGTTAAAAATACCCTTCTCTCCCGTGCCGGAGAAGCTGCCGGCTTTAACGGCAAAACCTTAACCGATGAAGTCCTTTCAGGTCAAACCGCTCTCATTGTCGCAACAGATGATCCTGTTGCCCCAATCCAAACTCTGGGCAGGTTTGCCAAAGAATTTGAGGTTCCGAAATTTAAAATCGGAATTGTCGAAGGATCTTTCCAGGATACTGCATCTTTAACAAAGCTTGCTGCCCTTCCCGGACGCGACGGTCTTTTGAGCCAGCTGCTTGGTACATTAATGGGGCCTGAATATGGTTTGGTGCAAACTCTTAACGGAAATTTACAGAAGCTGGTTTATGTATTGAGTCAGGCCAGTAAAAAATAAGGATAGGAGGTGAATTAATATGGCAGAAGAAACAAAAAAGGAATCAGGGAAAGTAGAAAAAATAGTCGAAGGAGTTTCGGCTCTTTCCGTTTTGGAACTTTCAGAGTTGGTTACTGCTTTGCAGGAAAAGCTGGGTGTTTCAGCCGCAATGCCGGTAGCTCAAGCAGCAGCCGCTCCGGCAGCAGGCGCTGAAGCTCCTGCGGCGGACGCGGGAAGTGCCAACCAAACAGTTGTTATGACAGTGTCCGGTGCAAATAAAATTGCAGTTATTAAAGCTTTAAGAGAGATTAATCCAAATCTTACTTTAATGGATGCAAAGGGAATGACGGAGGCTGTTCCGGCTGAAGTTCTCAAAGACGCAAAAGCAGAAGATGTTAATAGTGCTTCTGAGAAATTGAAAGCTGCAGGGGCAACTGTAGAGCTAAAATAATATATATGTTAAAAGCGCAGAAAATATTTTAGCTTACAGCAAATTATCCCGCCGGGAAGGCGGGATTATTTGTGGATCAAATACATCTTCGTAATATGTTCGGCTATAAAAATCCTCCAACTTTTCACGATTTATCGAGTAAAGAAGATGCTCTATAAACTGGAAACCTATGATAATTTCGGGCCTTTATGTAGTGTCTTAAAATCTTCTAAAACGATTAAGGCAACCGCGTTTCTGTGTTCCGAACCTGCCAGTGTAGGTTTATTATCGTTCGGGATAAAACCAAGTTTACCGTCAAATTTGTCTATTAATAAATCTTGGACTCTCTTGACAATTTTACTGCTACCGCGCCCGCTTAATTTGTAACAAATTCCAATCTCCCCTATGCTGTCAATGCTGGCATTATTTATAATATCGTCAAAATTTTCTTCAAAATATTTAAAGGCCCAGTCAAATTTTTCTTTATTGACAAAATTCTGATAATAATTTGATTCGCCAATTATCAAGTGGTTTAGGGCATAAATTTTATCTAACCAGATTGAGGGTTCGGGTGGTTCAATACTCAACCAATATTCGCGGAGGAGTTTATTCAAACGGTCCCTTTTATCCACTATACCCAGGAAAGAAAGAAAATTAATTATGTTTGCACATTCGGAAGGGTTAACGGTCCAATATTTTTTGTCCAGAAAAATTTCACTTATATTGTTTTTCCCCATATATGATTTTGCTGTTTCATATTCTTCGGAAATTTCCGTAGAGCCCTCCATCCCGAAAGACTTAATAAAAAACATATAGAGAACCGCTTCTCCATAAACCATAACTTTCGGGTTTTTCCGGTAATATGCAAAGCGTCTCACCCGCCGTAAATTAGGTTGTCCGTAGTTGGCAACCGCCTCTTTACTTAACTCAGCTATTTTTTCATCGCTTGAGAATGCATTCAAAACTTTTTTAAATCTTGGTAAAAGCTGCCCATAAATGGAGTTTATGAGCGGAATGTATTCTTCTTTTCCGGTAATTCGATAGCTGCGTACGAGAAAGTGGAGCCTTCTTCTGAGAGAAAGTTTTTCCAAATTATTCTCATAACTGTTGGCTATGGCGTCCGCAATCATGATTTTAATTCTTCTTCTAAAAATTTTGCCAATTCGGAGATCTCCGGAGAAATATTGATATCGTATGTAAAACCGGGGTTGCCGTTTACCTCTATGACAAAGGTTTTTGAGTCCTGCCTCGCAATCATCAAATCAACCCCCGCAACCTGTAAATTTAATGCTTTCGCGCATTTTACGGCAAGATCTTTCATTTCAATGGGTATTCGGGAAACATCGACAAATTCCTCATCGCGTTCCATGTCGATTTGGGACCTATCCCCGCTTAAATCCCTGAACATTTTCTGAACTGACCTTACGGAGTCACCCAAAACTAAAAATCTATATTCGTTCTCAAGCGGCACAAACTTTTGAAACAGAAATTGGCGGCCTTCAAGTTTTTGAAAATCCTCTTTGTTCCTCAAGACAAAAAGACCTTTCGAATGGTGAGTTTTGAGTTCCTTTGCAACTATCGGATAGCCGAATTTCTTAATCAAATAATCGGTGTTTTCAATAACACTATCCCGTCCGCAATAAAATGTCGGCATTATGGGAAGTCCGTTTAAGCCCAATATCAGTAATGACGTAAGCTTGTCGGTAGTGGCTCTGGAGTTAATAAACTTTTTATCAATGTACTTTATGTGTAAATGGTCGAGGCTTAATGCCAGAACCCCCGCCAAAAAAGAAAGTGTCGCATCAACTGAACGTATGTACACGAGGTCAAAATTATTTATGTCAATACCGGAGACTTTTACTCCCACGCTCCCGTCATTTAAATCGATCGTGAGATTTGAAAAAAGATCCAACTTTATTTCGGTTCCCTGATCCGCAAAACCGGCAATAAGTTTTGCCAATTTATCATTTTTTTCGGTAACTTTCCCAACCAAAATTAATATTTTTTTCATTTGAGTGTCAGAGATGGTACTTTTTGAACTTTCCCCTGCCCGGGGGTCCATAGTTAATATATACCTTTTTCTCCTCCGGCAGCGCAACAAAAGATCCCAGTGTTGCCCCATTCCGGCTGATTGGAAATTTTTTGTTTCTTTTGTCGGATAAAAGCGTCTCCATTTCGGCCGCCGTCATTCCTGGTTTAATCAATTCTTTTGCCCTTTCGTATCTGGTTGTTGAACTTTTGGTATGAAATTTTTCCAAAGATTTCAGACTTAGAGAAAGATAGTGATTTGTGTGCACGTACGGTTTTCCCTTTATTTTTTCTACAGCGACTTTGTCCCCTGCAATTTCAATATTTCTGATCTCTTGTCCCTGAATAAGTACATGGTTATACCCCGATGCTTTTTTTGTATTTAAAATTATCGATTCTGCTTCATCAAGTGTTTTACATTCAAGTATCGCCCTTGCAACAAAGTTTTTCGGAACTCCGGCTTGTACCGTCTGATTTAGCTCATTAATGCACTGCGTGAGTCCCCAATTATTTGTAGTTACGGCAACTCCGGGAACTAATGCTTTATATTGAAGGCCCATAAAAGTCGTGCCCCCAATTGTCGCTTTTAAAATATAAAGGGAGTCGGGTGTCGTGCCATTCCAATCCTCATTATGCCCAATAACTGCTCCGTTTTTCCCAAAACTCACGGCTACCGTACAGTGGTCAGAACCACCCTTTGGACCGACTTCACGGTTATTTAAGAAAAAATAATCGGCAACACCAACGCCGGCGGCGCGGGCTACCTCCGTCATTTCGTCGATTAAATCCGGAAATTTTTCCTTTGCGGCCAAAAAGAACGGCCCGGTTTGCCTTAGATAATCCTCATAGCCGGCGATTCTCTTTTGTCTTGATGCAACGACTCTTTGAATATCGTCTTTGAATCTTGCCCCGATTGCATGCCCCATTTCCGCATGCGTGCCGTTAATTTCTAAATAGTCAAAATTGCCCATGTTATTGTAGTAAACCGTCCGTTTTAACCAAAAATCCGCCAAGATCGCGCCGTCCGATTATCATTAATCGTCTTAATCCTCCGCGGTTGGCAATCGAAGCCATCGTATCAATCCTTCGCCCTGCCAAATAAAATCTCAGGTTTATAACCGGACGTTTTTCAACACCCATGGATGTTTTAACCTTCTTCACCCAAAGGACATTTCCCCTCTGCAAAAGTCCCAATCTTTTGGCCAGAACTTTATCAATTGAGGTTCTCCATGCGCCGGTATCTACTTTTGCCCAAACTTCCTCCTTCGTCCCGTCCGCTGCTACAATTTTAACCAGTTCTTTTGTCCCGATTGTTTTGATTCCCTCTTCCAACTGCTTTATATCCTGGTATCTTCCCGCAAAAAGAAGCTTTGCAATTTTTACGCCATGCTCTGCATCCGTTACGACAAGATCGTCAATTCTATCAAGCCTTTTTTTGAGCCCTTCCATATTGGCAAGCTGAATCTGTAAGCCCGGCTGGGCATTCAGCTCCAAAACCATCGGCCCTTTTTCAGGATGAAGAACGATATCTACTCCCGCATACCCGAGTCCCGAAGCAATTTGCGTAGCCACTGCCGTTTCCAAAATCGCCGTCCAGTTGGGAATTTTGATTCCCCTGAGCTTTCTTTCGGTACCGGGCTTAAATACAATTTGCTCACCATGCCAAATTGCCTTTGTAGTTATACCCGTTGCTATATCAACTCCGACTCCGAGTGCCCCTTGATGCAGATTGGCTCTCCCCCCCGACTCCTTGGTGGGTAAACGCAGCATTGCCATTACGGGAACTTTATTAAACACAATAATACGGATATCCGGAGTTCCCCGGAAAGCCCATCTTCTAAAAGCTTCGGCCCGCCCCACATATTCCTGAACAAAGGCAACATCGGGCACATTTCCCATAGAATACGCCCCTTCAAGAGTATCCAATACATGAAGCTTAAGGTCGTCAATCTTAACCCGTTCCTTCTGTGTGGTTAACCATCCGCCGTCTTTTAAGCGTTTTTTTACAACTATTATTCCTTCCCCGCCCATTCCCCGGCTGGGCTTTAGGGCAAATTTGTCCGGTAGGCTGGTCCAGTCAAATCTAAATACATCCTGCGGATCTTTAAACTTTTTAAAAATTTCCGGATGGGGCACCCCGGCTTTTTCAAGAACCCTGGCTGTCTGAATTTTGGAATCGGCAATATTCTTTCCGCGCTTGGTATTATATTTATAAGCGAAAAGCTGAGTCCTGGCATTTAAACCCAAAATTGAGGATGTCTTCATAATGTTTAGCTCCTGATAAGCTTTCTGAATCTGTAGAACTCCATTACCCTTAGGCCCGTATACTTCCCCAGCAGTAGGTCCGCAAGGGCGATTACAAGAAGGGAAACCTCGGGGTTAAGAAGCACGTACCTTTGAAGAGGCTGGAAAGTAAGAAACAGGAATGAAATTAGTGACAGTATTAGGGTCTCAAACGTCAGGTTTATGGCTGTTTTGGCACTTTTCCCCAACTGAACACGGGTAAAATCCTCCGCCAGAAGTACCAGGAAAAGAACCGCAAAAATTGAAACGTTGGCAAGATCCGGAAACTTAACAACCGGCGCCAGGAAAAGAACTCCCAAAACCCCCAAAACCACAGCCCAAAGAATAAAAGCCATTCTGGGTAAGTATTGAAGTTTAACTTTAAGTTTTCTCAAGACCATCCTCATGGAGGTGGAAACTATAACAATCACGAAGAAAAGACCGATTCCAACAATCGGCCCCATAGCCACAAAAACAACAGATAAGGCAGCGGGTAGGAAAATTCCGAATCCCCTAACTCCGATTACGTTCCTGGTAAAAGCGATAACAAAAGCCACTATAGGAAGAAGTAAAAGTAGTACTATTGTATTTGCCGGAACTTCTGCGGCAACCGACGCACGGATTGAGTATTTAAGGGGGTTAAACGGCCAAAGCGGGCCCAATACCTGTTCCTTAAGGAGCTTTTCGAGAGGTCCCAGTGTTTCCACACTTTTTTGGGTAATATCCACCCTGACAGGCTCGGGAGTGACAGTTACTTCCGGTGTTGGGGTGGGAGTCGGCGTAGCCTGAGCCACGGCAAAAATCCCCATCGGCCTAAGTACTCCGAAAGCCAGGATCACCAGGAACGATAAGACTATTAGTTTTCGCATGGGATACCTTTTCTGAAAGTATGCATATTGTAACATTTGTCAACCTAAATCTCCACTTTCAACAAAGACTTTCAGATGAAGTTATTCTTCCTTGGTTTGCATTCCGAGAAGCCAGAGAACGGCTTCTTTCTTGTATCTCCTATCCCCCCTGGAGTTTATGCGGATTGCGGGAAGCTTACCCCGCTTTCCCCAGCGCTTAATTGTCAATGGAGAAACCCTAAGTAGTTCACTTACTTCGCGGACGGTCAATAAATCCGGAAGGTCTTCCAATCTGATTTTCTTTTTAGTGCTTTGATCCATTTTAATAGCGTCTCCTGCCTACCGCTTATCTTTCTTAATCAGAAAATATCAAAGTGGGACAACCCTGTCAATAGTCATTTAGAACAAAAAACGGAGCTTGGCCACGCGCACTATCTTAGGCGACTCTTTCCTTAAGAGCGCTGTAATATTTTTGGAGATAGTCTTCAGCTCTAACCCAGTGCTCCTCCCCCAGCCCGGCTAGTGCCAAGTTTCTTTCAACACCGGCCAAAACTCTCAGGTGAGCCGCTTTTGCTGCCTGAAGAAGGGAAATTCTATAAACTTCAGCGAGGTGCTCTCTGGCAATACCCTCCGCCTCGGAAGCTGAAGCAATACCATCTTTGCCTTCCATTTTCCTGGCAAAATCCACTTCCATGGATGCGACAATTTTAGGCTCAAAGGCAAGTTTGACCTCCCCTTTTATAAGTTCGTAAAATTTTTTCATCCTTTCTGTGGCTTTGTCCCATTTTTCATCCTTTTCCTCGGCAACGGCCTCAACCAAATACTTGGCTGCTTCAAAGGCGAGACTCTTGGAAAGGCCGTACTGCTCCCTGAGGTGCTTCATTGCATAGTCCCTGATTCTCATCCCGGAAGGAATATTCCCAAGCCTCCACCAATCAATTTCCAGTCTCGCCGTTACTCCCGGATTAAAAGCAATGTGCTGGGCAGTGTCATTGCCGCCAAATCTTCTCCTGCGCCTACTAAAATCCAAAATAATATTCCTGAGTTTTTCAGGCGTCATGTCAGGAAGGTGGTCAAGTTCCCAGTAGTATTCCGCATAATTGAGCTGCCAAGGTAAAAATCCGCTGGTTCTTTGCTCTCCGGAAGTTCTTATGAATAAATCTACATAAGGATAGGGTTGATCCCCCGTATCCAGGAATGAGGCAAACGTTTTTTCATCCAATTCGCTTGATTTGACTCCCGCGTCTATTATTTTTCTGGTGGCTCTTAAAATCTCATCATGCCCCCCATAATCCAAAGCTACATTAAATACGCAGGTTTTGTTGTTTTTGGTTTCCTCTTCAACTTCTTCGATGTAGGCAACAAGATCTTTGGGCAGCCGGTCTTTTCTGCCAAGGTGAATGAATCTGATGTCGTCTTTTTTAGCCTCTTTCTTAATAACATCAACCATTTTCCTGAAAAGTTTTTGCAGGTATGAAATCTCTTTACTGTCCCTGTCCCAATTTTCCGTGGAAAAGCCCCAAACTGTAAATGTGTGCACACCCCAACCGCGGGAGGCTTTGGCAGTCTTCATCCCGGCTTCAAACCCGGCTTTGTGACCCTGGAGTGTCGGTAGACCCCGGGAACGCGCCCAGCGTCTGTTTCCGTCAAGAATTATAGCTATGTGGTTAGGAACTATTGTGCCCTTGGGCAAAGCTAAATTATTGCCTTTATCCATGTTTGAAAGTATAACATATTAGTCTCGCCGGCCGGCCTAAACCCACGCGGAGTCTTGCTCTGAGTAAACACTGCCGGTATGTTACAATTCTGCACTAATATGGAAAGACAAAAACCTAAAGAACCGGGGGAAAACGAGGACCGCGATAAAACAATTCAGACAGATATTAAAACCGCTCTGGCGCACGGCGTCCATGTCGGTGCCGCAGTAAATCCGTTTATCAGAGAAGAGGACAGACCCGCCATTATTGAAGGCAAGGCGCAAGATCCCGAGTGGGACTAAGCCACAAGGGTACCTTTAATGTTCTTGCCCGAGATTGCATTTTTAAGAGATCCTTCTTTTGTTCCGTTAACAATCAGCGTTTTAATTCCGGTTTTTTTTGCCAATCCTAATGATTCCTCCACCTTATGAAGCATCCCCCCCGTTACGTCAACCCCTTTTACCCCGACAATTGCCGATTTGAGAAACTTAAAATCCTTAGCGGAAATCTTCGGGATTACCCTACCTTTTTTATCATAAACTCCGTCGACGTCGGTTAAATAAATAATTTTGATTTTGTAATCCTTTTGCAACTCCCGCGCCAAAATGGAGAGAATCTTCTCCGTGGAAAAAATTGTGCAGCCTGTTACCTTATCCAATACAACGTCGCCATAAACAACGGGTATAACTCCAATGTGTAATGCTTCTTTAATAGGATCTATATATGATTTAACATAACTTAACCCATCAGAAATCAGAAAGCTTGCCGGGGAAAAAGAAAAAACCGGAAGACGAAGCGACAGGAAATCTTTTATCACAATCGTATTTAATTTTCTGGCTGCGTCCTCGGTAATACACAACCCGTAACGACTGTCCTTAGCGATAATCCCCTCCTTGGTTTTATATTTACGCGCAGGGATGTGAGCAAAACTCCCGGCACCGTGCCCGATGATAATCTTGCCGTCAAAACTTTTTATGGCGGCCTTTACTTCCCGGGCCAGACGCCTGATTACTTTTTCGCGGACGGCAAATTCCCTGCTTTTATCCGTAATTACGCTTCCGCCGAGCTTCACAAGAACCAAATTCTTCATACGGGGATATTTTACCACTAATTTTGGCACCCCAACTGCCATGGTATATAATTAGTCTCGGTAATGCCAAATAACACACAGGGTTGGTTCAGCGAGTTTTACAAAAAATTCTCCACTCCCCTTTCCCGGTTTATTGCCAAAAGGATCGGAGCGGACGAAAAAATTTCAGAGGAAATTATGGAGGAAACCATGGTCGCAGCCTGGCGGGGACTCCGGACATTCAGGCACAAAAGCAGCTATTTCACCTGGCTTTGCAGGATTGCATTAAATAAAATTGCAGATTATTACCATGATCAGGTAAATTCCCGCTCCGGAATAGTTGTGCCTCTTATTGATTCGATAACCCAGCAGGACGAAAAAACTCTCTCACCCGAAGAAAGCCTGGCTCTTACCGAGCTTAGAAATTCCGTCAACAATTGTTTAAATTTACTCCCCTACGAGAAGAGGAGACTTCTCTGGTTTAGGTACTGGAAAGACATGTCCTACGCCGAGATTTCAAAAATATTGGGCATAAGTAAACGGGCCGTCGAAGGTCAGCTATACCGTGTTAAGCATGAGTTTGCCCATATTTGGCAGGTAAAAAACGGCCGTCAAACCCGGTAATTTATCTTTGAAAGAAGAACTTTAAACGGAAATACGACAGTTGCGTTCCAGATACGGCCGATCCTGGCAGGCTCGGTGACGAGCCTCCAGAGCCACTCAAGACCCAAATCCGTCATCCAGTTCGGAGGAAGAGCGGAAATGCCGGCTACATAGCGGAAGGCCCCTCCTACTGCCATAGCACCCCCAACGCTCAGCCTGGATAAGTTCTCATGTATCCAAATTTCCTGTTTGGGGTTGCCAAAAGCCACAAACAAAAGCTGTGGAGCGAATTTATTGATTTTTTCGATTGCTTCCCTTTCTGATTTTTCATCACTTTCCACTACCGGCCGGGCATTGTCGTTCAATTTGGGACCTTTAAATGATCGGATTTGCAATTTAGGATTTGTCTTTTGTAATTTTAGCGAAGCGGTTTCTGCTTCATCCCCGAGCCCTCCAAGCAAAAATACTTTCCAATTTTTATCCGCGGCAAGGGCGGCAAGTTCCGGGAAAAGAACCCTTCCTTTAATAATATTTAAATCGGGAACGGCGAGTTTCAACCCGACGCCGTCCGGGATGGACAGAGTTGCCCCGTTGAGTGCCTCTTTCAGTTTTTGATCCTTCTGAGCCATCAAAATGAGCTCGGGATTGGGTGTAACAATGTAAAATTTAGTATTATCGGATATAAAATTCTCCACCCTCAATAGCACTTCATTAAGTTGAGTGCTAGTAACATTAATTTTCATGATTTGGCCAATGTTTCGGCCTGTAATGGAGTGGTTTTTTTGTATTCTTATCATCTTAAAATAGACTTTTATCTTATAGAGTATTATAAATATACTTTTAGCCTCATATTTTCCGCATCTATATTTATCCTATATTAGATTTAAAGACAGTAGCCTAAAATTGGAATTTCCTTTAAATACTACAGGTAATTAATTATACAATATGCCTTTTCCGGAAAAGTAAACTTGTGTATATTTATTATCCAATTTATGGCCATCACTTTAAAGTACTTATCCTCAAAAGATAAACAATTTGTTTCAAATTTTAAACTCATTACTATAGATTAGAATCTAGAACTTTCTGCCTGCTTGTACCATAGATAATATTTTTTATATAAAAGTTCCAGCGGATAAACCTATATTTATTATTTCCCCTTGTTGCCCAGGCTATCCTATATTAACGCATTACCCCTTTGTCGTCACACTTCTTTTCCAAAGTTCTATGTTTTCCAAGACAAGTCCTGTTCCTCTGACAACACAGAGAAGCGGCTCGTCGGCAACATGCGCGGGAACTCCGGTTTCCTCCGTAATCAGCTTATCAAAATTCCGTAGAAGCGCCGATCCCCCGCTCATGATAATTCCTTTATCAATAATGTCGGCCGCAAGTTCGGGAGGAGTGTCTTCCAAAACACCCTTTACTGCCCCGACTATTTGCATCAAAACCGGCTTAATTGCCTCCGTCACCTCGGAAGATGTGATGATTACGGTCCTGGGAAGCCCAAAAACAAGGTCGCGGCCTGATATTTCCAGTTTTTCGGCTTTGGAGGTACTTACCGCTGAGCCTATTTTTAGTTTAATGTCTTCCGCGGTCGTATCCCCCACTATTAAATTATGCTTCTTTTTAAGGTATGACTGGATTCCCTCATCAATCTTATTTCCGGCAACACGGACAGACTTGTGGGTTACCACTCCCCCCAAAGAAATTACGGCAGCCTCGGTAGAGCCTCCGCCTATGTCAATTATCATGTGCCCCGAAGGAGCCGAAACCGGGATTTGTGCACCGATCGCGGCTGCAAGGGGCTCATCGATAAGGTATGCGTGCCCGGCTCCTGCCGAAAGAGTGGCATCAAGAGCGGCCCGGCGCTCAACCTGGGTACACCCCGCGGGCACACAAACCATAACATTGGGTTTAAAAAATTGAAAACGGCCTAAAACCTTGCCGATAAAATATCTGAGCATGGCCTCAGTTACCTGATAATCCGCAATTACCCCGTCTCTCATGGGTCGGCTGGCGATAAGAGCTTCAGGGGTCCTCCCGAGCATCTTTTTGGCCTCTTCCCCCACCGCTACCACTTTGCTGTCCTCGGCGGAAATAGCCACAACCGTAGGCTCGTTCACGACCAGCCCCTCCCCGACTACCCACACAAGCGTATTGGCGGTACCAAGATCGATCGCAACATTTTTTCTCAGCATGATAATCGGATTATATCAGAGAAACGGAACTCTCTGATATAATAGGCGTGTGATAAAAATCAGGGTCATCTTTTTTCTGATTACATTAATAGTAGTGGGGAGCCTTGGGCTTTTTGTTTCATACTATGCCAGAGGCTACAGGCTCGATTTTGCATCATTCAAATTCCAGCCAAACGGCATTTTGGTTCTTAGGTCAGAACCCGACGGAGCCTCGGTTTATATCAACGGAGATCTCAAAACCGCCACCAACGCAAGTATTTCCATCCCCCCCGGAACTTATGATGTAGAAATACGCAAAGACGGTTACTTCAGCTGGTATAAAAGGTTGATTATCGAAAAGGAGATTGTTACCCAAGCTTCAGCATCGCTCTTCAAAAACGTGCCGTCTCTTTCCCCTATTACCTCTGTAGGAGCGGTAAATCCTGTAATGGCCGAGGACGGAGGTAAAATTGCCTATAGCGTACTTCCCGGCAAGGACGTCGGGGCTGATAAATCCGGGCTTTGGGTTCTTGACACCTTTAGCCTTCCCCTGGGATTCGGAGCCGGACCAAAAAGAATCACCGACGGGGATATGACGGGGGCCAGCTACGTTTTTTCACCGGACGGGCGTCAGATTCTTTTAACGATAACAAACAGTAGCTTTCTAATGGATACAGGATCATTCACCGCCCAAAATCAGCGAGTAAACATTGCTTCAAAGACGGATACGACCCTTGCTGAATGGGAAGCCGAAAAGGAATTGAAGGATCAGAGCCTTATCAGGAATTTGCCTCCCGAGCTAAGCGATATTTTATCGAGAAAATCCTTAAGTTTTGTATTTTCACCGGATGGCGGCATGATCCTTTATACCGCCAGCGCTTCGGGAACCCTGCCGGAAGGGCTAGTAAGACCGCTCCCGGGAGCGTCAACCCAAAGACAGGAGAGAGGTGTACAAACGGGTCACACATATGTTTACGATATCAAAGAAGATCGGAATTTTCTGATCACAGACCAACCCGCCACTATTGATAATATGGATAACCCACGGCAGGGAGCTCTTAGATGGATGTCAACCAGCAGACATTTACTTTTTGCCCTAAACGGGCAGGTTGTGATCATGGACTACGACGGAACAAACCGCCAAACGGTATATTCGGGTTCATATTTCGCCCCCTCCGCATTCCCCTTTTCAAATACCACAAAACTTCTGATACTTACGAATCTTGGAGCTCCGGCTGCCACGGCCAACCTCTATACACTAACAGTTAAATAACCTGAGGTTCGTGGTATAATTTCGGTGGTAAAAGTCCTCATAGTTCAACGGATAGAACGGAGGTTTCCTAAACCTTAAATCCAGGTTCGATTCCTGGTGGGGACACACAATGCGCTCTGTTATATACCGAGAGTTTCTGGTATATTTAATTAATGTACAAAACGCATTCAAAAGGCATACTTGGTGAGTTAGCTTTCACCTATCATTTGATAGAAAAGGGGTTTACTGTTCTAAACCCCGTCAATCAAAATTCTAGTTATGATTTAGTCACCGAAAAAGGTGGAAAGTTCACGCGAATTCAGATCAAGTATCGCACACCAATTAATGGAATATTGAGAGTTGAACTCTATAGACCGCTAAGGCCAAATAAACTATACTTTGAACGTGATGTTGATGCTATGGGACTTTATGACCCTTTAAATCGTAAGTTTTATCTCATACCCTTAAGCGCTATTAATACAAAAAGTGAGTTTTGGATCCGTATTAACGAACCAAAAGGAAAAAGATCGAAAGCAATGCACTTTGCAAAAGAATTTGAGATTTAAATCGGAGTGTAGGTCATCGGTAGACCGCCGCGTTCGGGTCGCGGAGGCAGACGGTTCAATTCCGTCCACTCCGACTGAGGGTTCAATAGCACCCCTCGCGACTTGAAAGTTCACAAGAACTGAGACAAAGCGGGGAAGGATATATTAAATGCTAGGATTTCATATTCCCAACACCCCGACCGAACCGACACGGTTAGCCTCAACTATTTGAAAATGCTACTTTTATGCCTCCCCTTTGGAGTAAATGAGGCTGTCCATGCCGCTTTCGTAATCGAAGATTTCATCGGCATTAAAGATTAATCCCAGTTCCTTTTCCGCAGATTCCAGCGAATCCGATGCGTGTATTATGTTTTGGGAACCGCTCATTCCAAAGTCCCCCCTGATCGATCCCGCCTCCGCCTCACGGGCTTTTGTGATACCCACTATCTTTCTTACGGCAGCAACAGCCTCCAACCCTTCCCAAACCATGGCAACGACCGGAGTCCACTCCATGAATGTTTTGAGAGTCTCAAAAAAGGGTTTGTCTTTGTGGTGCGCATACCAGCTGTCAAGCATGACATCGGTCATGGCAACCATCTTTAGCCCCACCAGTTTAAGCCCCTTCCGTTCAAACCTGTGCATTATCTCGCCAACCAGGCCTCTTTGAATCCCGTCAGGCTTGATGAGTACCACTGTTCTTTCCATATTATTATGCATGATCTACGATCTCAATAATTGTACAAATTTTCCTTTATCTCTGAAAGGACCGATTATGGCAAGGTTCAGACGGGCGGGCGTAAAAAGTTTCTTTGCTTCCAAATTAACGTCCTCAAGCGTAACTTCATTTATTTTTTTGTAAATTTCTTCAGGAGTTAGAACTTTTTTGAGGAAAAGGTGCTGTTCGCCAAAAAAACCGCTGACGTCACGGGTATCTTCCAGAGCCAATGCCAAATTTCCTTTGAGATATCCCTTCGCTTTTGAAAGTTCCTTGGGGGTAACCGGGTACTTTCCGGATGCCAAACCATAACATTGATCCAATATCACTTTAATTGCCTCATCGGCTTTGGCGACATTTACCCCGGCGTATGTTCCCATATAACCCACCTCCTGATACCTGTCGGCGCTGGTTCTAACGGAATAGGCAAGACCCCGTCTTTCTCTTACTTCGATAAAAAGCCTGGAACTCATTCCCCCCCCAAGTATCACGGAAAGAATGCTTTGAGCAAATCTTTTCGGATATCCCCTGCCTTCTCCCATAAATCCCAAAATAAGGTGGGCCTGTTCGCTTTTTTTGGTCTGGAGTTTGAATCCCGGTGTCTTTTGTTTACTCGTAAATTCCCGGCCTTTGAAGGAGACACCTTTAAAGGGTCTTATCGGGGCGAAATACTTTTGAACCAATTTTAGAACAGCGGCCTCGTTTATCCCACCGGCTACGGTTACAAGCATATTTTCCGGATAATAATGCATCTTCCTATATCTTACAAAATCATCCCTCTTAATCGCCCTGACAGAGGTCTCGGTCCCCGCAGTATCTCTTCCCAAAGGGTCTCCGTCAAAAGCCAGCTCCTCAAAAACCTCCCCTATTCTCATCATGGGGGTGTCCTCATACATCCTGATTTCCTGAATAATGGTCCCTTTTTCCCTTTCTACTTCCTCAGATTTAAGAAGCGGGTTTAGAACCATGTCGCTAAGAACGTCAAAAGCGGTTTCCAAATTTTCTTTCCCCGCTTTTATATAAAAATTCGTCCAGTCTTTACTGGTTCCCGCATTAAACTCCCCGCCTATGGCATCTACCGCCTGAGAAATGTCTTTTGCGGTCGGGCGCTTGGGGCTTCCTTTAAAAACCATGTGTTCCAGGAAATGGCTGATTCCGCCTACCTTCTTCTCTTCATTGCGGCTTCCGGTTTTAACCCAGATTGTCAAAGTCGCGGATTCAAGTCCCGGCATGGGAACGGTAACGACCCTTAGTCCCGAGGGCATTGTGTGGAGTTTATAATCCATGTTTTGTATTATATACTTAATAGATGTCCGAAATACAACACCGGCTGGAAAATATCAGAACGGTAGCTGATCTTAAGCGTGAGTTTGCTCCAATCGTCAATACTAACGAGATACACAGAAACCGCCTGAGTAAAACCGATAAGGTTGCTCTTTCTATCACAAGGAGGGTCGGGACAATGGGCTTTTTCTATTTCTGCCTGATCTTTGTCACGATACCGCTCATATTCAGCGCCGTCATGCCAACTTTTCAGTATCTTTCCTCGGGATTTTTACAACTCATACTACTCCCCCTGATTTTGATCCAGCAAAATCTTCAAAGCAGGCATAATGAGCTTAGGGCCCAGCATGATTACGAAACAAATCTCAAGGCCGAAAAAGAAATTGAGGCTATCCTGCTTCACCTGGAAAAACAGGATGAAGTTATGCATAAAATTTTGCAGAAGATCGAAACTTTGGAGAAAGCCGGAAAATAGTTTCCGTCACATCCTCTCCGGAGTCTGTATACCCAGAAGCTTCAAGCCATTTTTGAGTACTTGCCCCACTCCAAATGTCAGGGCAAGCCTAAGCTCTTCATTGTCCGAATCTATTATTCTATTAGCATTGTAGAAACTGTTGTACTTTTGCGCCAAATCATATAGGAAATTGCAGAGAAGATTGGGTGAATATAATAGTGCAGCCGACCCGATAACTTCCGGATACCTAACTAGGCTCCGGAGAACCGACGCTTCCTCACCGTTTAAGATTCTCCCCTTCACTTTTTCGCTTTTCCCCCTAGCTTTAGCCATCACGGAGTTTGTGCGGGCAACGGTGTACTGAAGATAGGGCCCCGAATTGCCCTCCATGTTCATTATTTTGTCCCATTCAAAAATTACGTTGCTGGCAACCGAGTGCATCAGGTCAAAATACTTTATGGCCCCGATCCCTACCTCTTTTGCCGCCTTTCCATCACTATTGCCCAATTTTTTAGCTCTTTTGACCGCCTCATCCAAAACCTCCTCCAATTTTATGGTTTTGCCTTTTCTGGTTGCAAACTTCTTGCCGTCAGGCGCCAGATAAAGTCCGTGAGCGGTATGAATCAGTTCGACCCGCTCTTTTACCAGACCCAAAAGCTTGGCGGCGGCGAAAACCTGCTTAAAATAAAGAGACTGCTCGGCTCCGACTTCATAGATAATGATATCGGGGTCCCATTTCCGCTCCCTGAACTTAATTGTCGCCAGATCGCGTGTTGCATAGGTTGTGGCCCCGTCGCTTTTCAATAACATCAAGGGCGTGGAAATCCCCTTATTAGACAGATCTATAATTAAGGCTCCGTCTTCACCATCCGACAAGTGCTTTTTGAAGGCCGGGTCCTCTATCATCTGCCTCATTTCGCCTAAGTAGTAAGATTCCCCAAAAGCAAAATCTATTTTTACCCCCAGGAGCTTGTAAATCCTGTCAAACTCCTCCATTGAGGTATCAACACACTTCTGCCAGATATCTTTGGCCTCGCTGTCCCCTTCTTCAAGCTTCTTAAACCACCCGCGGGCACTTTCTTCAAGACTTGCATCAGCCTCGGCCAGTTTATGGAACTCTACATAAAGATCCTCAAGCTTGGCAATGTCAAAATCGGCCACATTTTTCAACTTAATCATGTAAAGGATCTTCCCGAATTGTGTTCCCCAATCCCCCAAATGATTATCCCCGACGACGGTGTAGCCAAGTGCTGCGTAAAGATTGTATAAAGCGGCTCCGATTATGGTTGAACGCAGGTGTCCGATTCCAAAAGGTTTGGCGATATTGGGCGAAGAATAATCAATAATCACGGTTTTGCCTTTCCCTAAGCCTGAAGTTCCATATTTCTCTTTTTCCTCTTCAATTTGGATCAGGTTTTCAACCAAAACGTCTTTTTTTAGCCAGAAATTGATAAATCCCGGGCCCGCAACCTCTATCCGGTCTACCAATTTGGTTAAATCTTTGTTTACTTTCAACTTTTCTGCAATTTCTTCAGCTTTTTTCTTTGGCGAATCATGCTGCAGGGCGATATTGGCGGAGTAATCCCCAAAATCAGGATTATCCGTTGCCTCCAGTCCGAATCCCAAAATTTTTTCCAGTCCGGCTTTCATCATAGTAATGTCAAGATCATGATAATATCTTGCCCGTTGATTCATTCTACAACATTTTACTTTATCCAGTACCGAGTTCCGTCGGTCACCACCTCAATGTCCCCCATTTGATCAGTTCTTAAAACTTTGACGTTATATTTTACCAACATGTCAATTATCTCCGGGCGGGGAAAATTCCACATGTTTTTGCCGACACTGATTACCGCAAATTTAGGCATGAGGGCTTTGAGGAGATTCTCCGTCAATCCGTTAACACTCCCATGGTGAGGTATTTTGATATAGTTGACTCCCCCCGTTCCCGCGAGTGCCGATAGCCTGTCGGATAACTCCTTCGGCATATCTCCCGCGAAAAATCCGGAGAAGTTTTTGAAGCTAAGTATATATACTATTGAGTATAGGTTAGTATCCTTCGAAATCCGGTATTTTGCCATGTTATCATCAATGTTATTAACAGCCAGGTCATTGTAGAGCTCTTCGGACGGGTTGAGTATATCTAAATACATCAGACCTACCCCCAGTCTCATGCCTGCAACCGGATTGATAACGGGTATACCCCGACCCCCCACCTCTTTTTTTAGCACTTCATAAACAGAAGTGCCAGAATCTATCGGATTAATCAGAATTTCGTCTACTTTATAACTTTTAACCACTTCGGTTAAGCCGCTTGAATGGTCTGCATCCGGATGAGTGGAGATAATCAGTTCAATGTCGCGGTCCCAAAAAGGCATGTATTTTCCCAGACAGCTCAGGATACTTTTGTCCGGTCCCCCATCCGTTAATATTTGAGTCTTTCCATAAGTAATCAAAATTGCGTCCCCCAGTCCGACATCACAGGCGATAATATGTAAATTTCCGTCCGGCAGCTGGGTAAGGGCAATAATTGCCATTGCCAATATAAGTAGTAGAACTCCAAAAATATAATTCCAAAATTTCATCCGAATAAATAAACTATTTTTACAAACCACCAATTAAGGGGATAGGAAAGCCAAAGCACCATTTTACCCAAAAAGGGAAATGTCAGACCCAATACTCCCCCGATGCTTCCCAGAATCATAATATAAGGGATTGTCCAAAGAACGAGAGCATTGATAAGCGGGGACCATATATTAAACTGTCCAAATGTAACAAACAATATCGGAGCTACCCCAATTTGGGCGGCAAATGAGGTTGTCAGCCCTTCCCTCAAAACTTCCGGAACAAATTTCAACCGCTTCGCAATCCGCTTTTCAAAAAGCATTATGGAGGCGGTAGAAACGAAGGATAGGGCAAAACCGATATCGCCTATCCAATCCGGCTCAATTACAAGCATGAAGGCGGCCGTGAGAAACAAAACGCGCCATGCCGTAACCAATCTCCCTGTCTCCGCCGCCCAAAAGGCCAGCAGTGCCATAACCGCAGCTCTGACAAGCGGAGCGTCAAATCCTGACAGAAACAGATATAAAATAATACCTAATATAACAAACAGTATCGCTTTCTTCCGCGGTAGGAAAAAGGTCATTACACCCATTAAGAAAGAGGCAACAAAAGTTACATTAGTTCCCGAGGCCACTACAACATGGGCAACTCCGGTAAGTTTCACCCTGTTCCAAAAATCGGCAGTTAAGGTTCCTTTACTCCCCAAAGTTATTCCGGCAATAAGTCCCGACATCGGCTGGGGTAAAACTTCCTGATAAAAAGCAATTATTCTTTTGCGGACCAACGACCCGAAACTTTGATTACCGCTTACGGAAATTAGTTTTGGATCTTTTAATTTTCCGCTACTTACTACCCCCTCTACCACCACCCTGTCCCCGTAAGAAACTTCGGGGTAGGCCGGCAGGTAAGCGGTTAATCCCGCAATTTTAACTCCCTGAAATCCGGTGTAGCTTACGGGGTCGGTAAAAACGGTTGCGGTTATCCGGACCGTGTCGCCGTTTCGGTAAACGGGACGGGTCGAGTAAAAGCGAAGGGTAATTAATGAAATAGCGAAAATTGCCAATGTCAAATTTCTAAAAATTGGGAGGTTTTTGGTCATTAAAAATTGATAATTAGAAATTAATACACCGTAACCAAATCTTTGACCTTTTGATAGACGGAGGACTTGAGAGCCCCCTTTGACAAGAGTTCTTCGGTATTTGAGTATGGTCTGTGTTCAATGATACTTTGGCCGTAGACAGGGCCAATACCCGGTAAAGAGTCCAACTCTCCGAGGCTTGCCGTATTAATGTTAATTAACGTGTTACTATCGGATGAAAAAGTTGATGATGTAGTTTGATCCCCTCCGCTTTTTTTAGCACTCAAGACATCTGAGCGCTCATTTGCGTTTGGTATAAAAACCTTTTGGCCGTCCGTCAACTTTGCCGCCCGGTTAAGGTACTTATCTGTCCAAACTCTATCGGCATCTCCACTAAATCCTCCGGAAATAATCAATAAATCCTCTACCCTGCTTCCCGCCGGCAGTTTATAAACACCGGGGGTCAGAACTTCTCCCGCAATCTCCACTGCAATTTCCCCGTTAATGGCAGCCGATGTACTCGCCGTTAAGACCTCTATCTTTGTTGAAGGAGACACCAGTCCGCTTTTAACAATAAAAATGCCTGCGACGATTAAGATAAGTCCCAGTAAAAAAATCAGGAGAGGATAACGAAACTTAATAATCAGTTCATTAATATTGAAACTGTTCATCAATTAGTTATACCCTATTTAGAAGACAAAGTTAACTAATTTGCCGGGGACAAAAACTATTTTCTTAATATTTTTCCCCTCTAACCATTTTGAAATTTTTCCGTCATTTTTCGCCAGTCCGGTAACTTCCGATTCCCGGGCCGAGATTCCCGATTCAAGGTCCAGTGTCCCTCTGGTCTTTCCGTTTACCTGAATAACCACGGTAACCATATCACTTGCAATCTTGCTATCATCATATTTGGGCCAGGCGGCTTTATGGATGCTGAACGGCTTACCCAGGATTTCCACCCAAACCTCTTCGCTCAAATGGGGCGCAAAAGGAGCCAAAAGAAGCGCGAGGGTCTCCAGGTATCCAGTATTATATATTTTGTGCTCGTTTATCACATTTACCAATTCCATAAGCGACGATATCGCGGTATTGAATTTATACTCCCCAATATCACTGCCTACCTTTTTAATGGTTTGGTGAAGTTTTGAGGTAACCTCAGGATCTGCTTTCTCATTCAACTTTTCGTTAAATAGCTTCCATACACGCCCCATGAACCTGCTGGCGCCTTCCATTCCCGAATCCCTGAAATCGGGAGAAGAATCCATAGGTCCCATAAAAGCCAAATACAAGCGGAGAGCGTCTGCACCAAACTTTTTAATATAATCGTCGGGGTTTACCACATTTCCCCTGCTCTTGCTCATTTTGGATCCGTCTTTGATCATTAGTCCGTGCGCAAAAAATTTGGGGAACGGTTCGTCAAAATCGATATGTTTCAAATCATGTAAAACCATGGTTACGAACCGGGAATACATCAGGTGCAAGACCGAGTGCTCCGCCCCGCCAAAATAAAGATCAACCGGCAGCCACCTCTTTGAAATAACCGGATCAAATGGTAACTTTGAGGATGCTTCCGCATTAACTGACGGATAACGCAGGAAGTACCAGGATGAATCAACAAAAGTATCCATAACGTCAGTTTCGCGTTTGGCCTGCCCCCCGCACTTGGGACAAGCCACCTGATAAAATTCCTTATGGTTTGCCAAAGGTCCCCGTCCGGAGCCTTCAGGTTTATAGTCTGATATAGAGGGAAGCAAAAGCGGCAAATTCTCCTCGGGGATTGTAACCCAACCGCAGTTAGAACAATCGATCATCGGAATAGGCGCCCCCCAAAATCTCTGCCTACTGACTAACCAATCCCTAAGGTGATAATTGATGTGTTTTTTGCCCCAACCTTCCTTTTCAATTTTTTCCCAAAGAGAATCATCAGAATCCTTTTTTACTATATCTAAATGGTATTTTTTAGCAAACTCCATATCACGTTCATCATGTGCCGGAACCCCCATCACTGATCCTGTTCCATAGCCGGGAGCTATATAGTTAGTCTTCCAGATCGGAAGTTTTTTTCCGGTCAGAGGATCTACCGCATATTCGCCGGTAGGCTCACCGATCTTTTCGGTATTCCCCTCGTTGTACAGTCTCTCATCCGCGACAACTATGAAAGTAACCGCATTTAATGTATCCGGGCGTGTGGTAAATACAGGCAGATCCCCCCCGTTCTCCTTTTTAAAATTGATAATCATCCCCTCGGACTTACCTATCCAGTTTCTCTGGGCACTTACAACCCTTTGACTCCAGTCTATTTTGTCCAAACCGCCCAAAAGCCTGTCTGCGTAATCCGTAATTTTAAAAAACCACTGATCAAGGTCTTTCTTTTCCACAATTGTCCCGCAGCGCTCGCATACCTTAAGTTCTTCCGAATACGCGACGGGCTCTCCCTTTGCATTTTTAGGGTCTTTACCGGCCGTTTTGGGACTTACTACCTGCTCGTCCGCCAGAACGGTCTTACACGAAGGGCAAAAATTAACGGTGGCTTTTTTCTTGTAGGCAAGACCGGCCTCAAACATCTTAATAAATAACCACTGTGTCCATCTGTAGTAATCCGGATCCGATGTTGTTACTGTTCTGGTCCAATCATATCCGTGACCGAGGGAACGCAACTGTTTCTCGTAATACTTGGTTGTCCTTTTAACAACATTTTGGGGGTTTTCATTTATCTTAATTGCATAATTTTCGGAGTGAATTCCGAAAGAATCATAGCCGATGGGCTGAAAGACGTCTTTCCCGTTCATTCTCATGAAACGTCCGAAAATATCGCTTCCGGTTGAGGCAAAGGCATGCCCCGCATGAAGACCCTCCGCGGAGGGGTATGGAAACATCCAGAGGTTATAGAAATGATTCTTTCCGTTTTCTATATCCGCAACAAACAACTTCTCTTTTTCCCAACGGTCCTGCCATTTTTTCTCAATGGCCGCATGGTCGTACTTTTTTTGCATGTAAATCCTTTGCAAATTATATCGTATGAACTATACTTTTAGAAGATATGCAATTTGTATCTCCCATCCTTGGCATCGTTACGGTTGTTGCGGCTTTTCTTATATCTGTCAGTCCCCTGGCAAACTACGGTTTACAGATCGCGGCTCTTACGATGGTCATTTATGTGGGAGCTTCCTTCTTAATCCGGAAGCGCATTCTCTCGGTAGATCTCAAGGTTACGCTTGACGTTGTAATTTTTTCCCTGACAATCTCCCTTTTGATTTTTACAACGGGCGGTTTTGCCTCCCCTGTATTCTTTTTAAGCTACTTTTTGCTTTTTGGAGTAACTCTTTTTTCTTCCCCCATCACGGCAACCGCAATTACCATTACCTTTGCACTCCTTTTTATAGTTGCACCGAAGGCTGACTTTTGGATGGATTTACTTCAGATCGGCTCCCTCTTGGCCATTGCCCCCCTTTCCGTCCTTTTCGGGAGACAGTATCTGAAGGTCCTGGCGGACAAGAAAATGATTACAGGGCTTAACCAGAAGGTACAAAAAGACAAAGTCGACGTAACGGAGTGGACCGAGGGGGATTTCCGGAGGCGCCTTCTTAGAATCCAGGAATACCTGCAAAAGCTTGGGGAGGACCCGACTATCGGGCTTGATAAAAAAGAAAGGATTAACTCACTCTACCGGCAGATTTATGATTTATTTTTAAGCGGAAGGAACCTGGAAAAGAAAATCTGAATGTTATGCAAAAACGGCTCCTGACAATATCGGTACTTTGTGCTTTGTGCATAGTGCTTAGTACTGGAGTTGTTCACGCGCAAGGCGTAATTCAATCTCCAAATTATATAATCCAAATGCCGAATTTGAATTCCGGAGCGGGAATCCCCTCGTCCAGCAATTATAAAGTCGGAACTACAATCGGCCAAACGGGACCGGGGCTTTATTCATCAAGCGGCTACCGCGTCAAGTCCGGTTTCCAATATATTTATTCAATAATTCCGTTCTCCTTTACCATTTCTTCGGTTTCCATTAACTTCGGGAGCCTTATTCCCCAAACTCCGGCAACTTCGACCAACACCCTGACCGTCGCAAGCGGAGGCGCGGGGGGGTATCAGGTCAAAGCGTCCGAAAATACTCCCTTGAAACTTTCGAGTTCGGCCTCAACTATTCCCAATACGAATTGTGATTCTTCCTGTACGAATACCACCGCAGGGGTGTGGAACTCAACCTCCAGATACGGTTTTGGATTTAATATGTCAGGCATGGACGTCCCCGCTGATTTTGTCGATTTGACATATTTCCGTCCGTTTGCCGATAGATCCAATAGTGAAAGCCCCCAAATTGTGATGTCTTCGATTTATGTCGGGCGCGGCAGGCAATCAACCGTCACCTACAAGGTCAATATTTCAGGGGTTCAACCGGCCGGGCTTTACAACAACATAATTACTTTTACGGCAATCCCAAGCTACTAAAAAATGATAAGGCACAAACTACAAACCGGAATTATTTGCATATTTGTTTCTCTGCTTGTTTACTTACTTGCCATACCCAATGCGGTAAGAGCACAGGAGGTTTCCCTTTCTATCTCTCCCCCGCTTACCGAGCTTACCATCCAACCGGGTAGAAGTTTCAGCCAGGTTTTCACCGTCAAAAATAACGGAGTCCCCGTTACCGTTGTTGCAAAAATTTTCCCCTTTGTTCCGTTTGACAGACAGGGCCACGCCGAATTAATAGAAGATGCGAACTCAATTAATGCTTTTACCGGCTGGTTTTTCTTTGATCCGAACCCGACGTCTCTCGGAACAACCGCCAGCCATGATTTTTATGTAAAAATTACGCCCCCTGCAGGGGCTGAGGAGAGAGATTATTATTTTACATTCATTGCCGAGGTCCAAAACGACAACAATTTGGGAATTAATAACTCAAAGGCGCAATCAAGAATCGGTGCAAATCTCCTGGTAAGTGTATCCAAAGACGGAACGCCGGGAAAAAAGGCGTCAATAATCACCTTCGCAGCACCCAAAATAATAGACTCATTTTCCGGACTGACTTATAAAGTTTTAATAGGAAATTTGGGATCAAGCTTTTTTAAACCGGTTGGTAAAATTACGATTGATCAAATTTTAGGTTCAACCACTACCCTAAACTTGGCGCCTCTAAATGTACTTGTGGGCGGATCCAGGGAAATCTCATGTATCCAGGAGGAGGAACTAACTCCCTGCAAAATGCCCGGGAAATTTTTGATCGGAATATTTAGAGCCAATCTGAGTTTTACGGTTGACGGGTCCGGCGAAAGTATCGAAAAACAAATATATACTATAGCCTTTCCGTTTTCCATTGTCCTGGGGCTAGTCACCATACTTATAATCTATCGTATAATCAGGAAATTAGCCTCCTGACAATTTCAATTTCAATATCCGGCAACTGTCCCTTGACAGGGTTTACTATATATATAACAATTTGGGTATATGCATAGGCGTGGGCTTTTTTTGTCTGTACTTTTAATAGCCGTTTTTATTGCCGCGTTTGCATTTCTTTCCGATAGTCTTATAAAGAAAGCGGATGCCGCTACTCTAGGAGCCGCCAAGGTAACTTTAGCCAATTCACGATTGTCGTATAAGGCGGGTGTGGCGACCGGATCTTCGGGATCGTCGGTTGTAACAATCGATAGCTCTTCCCAACCCGATATCAATACCAGTCATCTTTTCCCGGGAGATATTCTTTGCTTTACCGATGCGGGACAAAATGGATGCATCGGAAGCAAGTCTTATACGGTAGCCAGTGTCATTGATGCAACAACTTTTAACTTAACTGCCACGCTTACAGATAACCTTGATACTTCAGGATACGCAGTTGCTACACAGTCAGGGCAATGGACAGTGTCATTTACCACCGTAGCTGCAGTTCCGGTCGGCGGAAGAATTTTGATTACTATTCCCGAGGCAGACGGTGTCAGTGCCGTCCAAGGTAATAACGGAATTCCGGATTCGGGAACAAGCGTCGCCTTAAGTGGTTTTGATTTAAACTCTGCGACCACAACCCTGCCCTCCCGCATTTCGATTACGGGCTGCACCCCGGCAAACTGGTCAACCCCGGTTGTTACTCCGGGAAATGGAACTCTCAATCATACGATTGAAATTCCCAGAGTTACCGCCGATTGTGCAGGAGGAACGGCAATAGTTGTAACTCTTGGCACTACCTCTCCTTACATAGTTAATCCTGCCCCTTACATAGGTCACACCCAGGGAATTTCGGACGTTTATGGAGTAACAGTTCAAACGAAAGATGCCGGTGGTGGTGGTGGTAATGTTATAGATTCAGCCATCCCCAGGGCCGCAGCCGTTGAGGCTGTTCTTATTTCAGCCAGCGTGGACGAAAGTTTATCTCTGACCGTTGACTACGTTACAGCAGAAACTCTTTATAATGGGGGCGCGGAAGGCGTTTGCGGCACAATTCCGGCATTATCAGATGCCAGAACTACCACAGTCACTTCCGTTCCCTGGGGAACGATAACGCAGCCAAATCATTTTCTTTACGCAGCTCAAAAGTTGACAGTAAGCACCAACGCGGCAACCGGCTATGTCGTAACGTTTGAGGAAAATGACCAAATGGGAAGAAACGGAAATACCTGTACCGGAACTTCTCCTTCTCCCCCAGATTATACTTTTGGATCAGGAACTTGCATAAGAGATACCACCTGCAACGGCTCTTGTACGGAAATTGTCATGGGCGATTGGCAAAATGCGACAAGCTACCCCGGACTGGGTTATTCTCTTGCCAGTGCAAGCGGAACTGACGCTCCGTTCTTCTACAATCAAGGAGGAGGCTCAACTTGGTATGCCAAACAGCTGGCTGATAAAACCCAGGGTGGGGAGACGGCGCAGATTATTATGTCAAATGGTGCTCCGGTAAGCGGCAGCGCAGTTTATGTCTGCTACAAATTCACCATTCCCGGAACCCAGCCCGCAGGTTATTATTACAATATAGGCAAGTATACAACCACGTCAACCTTTTAATATGAAAAAAACTGTCCTGATCATTGGTTCTTTCCTGCTCCTCCTGGGAGGAGTCTTTATCGCCTCCCGTATTCATGCTCAAGAAAGTCTGCAGGTTTTGCCACTGACCGTCGTTCCTCCTAAACAGGAGGTTCTGATTAACCCCGGAGAGAAGTTTTCTACCTCTGTCAAATTCTTAAACCAGGCCGACTCCCCCGTTACGGGATCCCTATTTGTTCTTGATTTTGTGGTTGAGGATAATATAGGCACGCCGGTGTTTCTGGATAATCCTCAGGTTGTGGGTACGACTCAAATCCCGGCCAAGTATTCTGCTGCCGAATGGATAACGATTCCGGATGACACCATTACAATAGCTTCAAGGGGGAATGTCTCAGTCCCGATTACGATTAACGTTCCCAAGACTGCCGTTCCCGGAGGAAGATACGCGGCGGTTCTTTTCCAACCTGCAACAAGCCTGACTATGGAGGATTCGGAATCTGCATCGGAAACACCGATTACGGTTCGGCTTGCATCTCTTATTTATATAAGGGTGGCCGGTCCTATTTCCGAAAGCGCAACCGTTACCAAGTTTGAGGGTCCCAAATTCCTTGAATACGGGCCCGCATCAATCACCACACAAATTTTAAACCAGGGTAATTACCACATCTCTCCCCAGGGAGATGTCACTTTGAAAGATGTGTTCGGCCGTGTGGTTGCCAAAAGCAAACTTGATACCAGAAATATCTTCCCGGGCACTTCCAGGGTTTACACAAACGAGGTAGGACAAAAGTTAATGATCGGTAAATTCACCACAACTCTCAATGCCACCTATGGAGACACCGGGAATCTCCTTACCGCTAATTTTGTTATGTGGGTCTTGCCCTGGAGAATAATGCTGGCGATCCTCCTGGCTCTCATAATAATCGCCCTGACAGGAACCATGTGGTACAAGAGAATCAAAAAGAGGGAAGAAAAGTTGGTTGAGGAGCTTAAAGAGGAAAAGACCGAACTTGAAGAGTTGAAAGAAGAGCTCAAGGATAAAGTTGCCGGCGAGGCTACTCCAAAAGAAAAGACTAAATAGTCCAAACCTGCTGTGGTTAAAAACCCAAAGGACTAGTAAAATAATTAAAGATGAAACGTGTTGCCGGGATATCCTTCGTGTACCTCATTTTGGGGTGTCTGTTTTTGTCCGGTAATGGTTTACCCGCCTCGGCCCAAACACTGCCGAATCTGGGGACCAGGAGGGCTCAGGTAACGATTTCCGCAAGCCTCGGGGAACCTGTATTGCGGCTTTGGGGCTACGGCCCCGCAAACTCCAGGGTTGAGTTGAGCGGCCGGGGTGTTGCCGATTTTGCATATTCGAGAACCGACGGCTACTACGAATTTTCAAAAGCTTTTCTGCCGTCTCCTACCGATTTTCTCTACCCCGAGCTTTGTCTGACCGCAGTTGACCAGGTCGGCCGGGCTACTCCCCCCACCTGCATTCCGCCTCTTCCCGCAAATGAATTCAGCTATGATATAGGGCCGATAATTTTACCCCCCACGCTAAGCCTGGAGGCGGGAAGCACCACTCCGGACACCCAGGTGGCGGCAAGCGGCATGACAATTCCCAATTCCGAAGTTAAAATTGTTTTGGCTGAAGGCGATACCGGCAACCCCCTTGCTAAACTCAGCATTGTTACCGAAGTTTCGGCATATTACATTCCGAATTATACCGTGAAATCCGATTCCCAAGGCTACTTCAGTTTCAATATGCCCGCGACAACTTCGGATAAATGGCGTATGTTTGCAGTCACAAACTATTCACAGGTAGCCACATCCCCCAAAAGCAACACCCTCACCTTTGAAGTTATTTCCCCGGCTCTTGCCGCTATCCAAAAGTTTTGGAAACTGATTCTTTCACTTCTGACTTTACCAGTATTTATTTTCCTGGAAATACTAATCATTTTGATCCTTATCGCCTTATTACTGATGAAAAGGGGGAAAAAGAAAGTATCTCCAAATATTTCAAATCAGATTAATGAATATCAGAATTACCTAAGATCGAGGAAACTTATCTAGTGGGGAAAGACTGTCGATTCAAGCGTTTCAACCCTTACTTCAATTTGTTCGTGTATCTTCCCCTGCCTGTCAAGCCTGTCTTGCCGTGCATCAAATTTTCTATCCAAAGTATCGATTTTCATACCGAGGTCACGGTCAAGTTCCTCTATGTCTTTTTTTAAAGCCAACCTTTCCTCCATACTCTCCAACGCAGGAAGCACAACTTCTTTAAAAGATTTTGCGAAATATTTTCCAAATTTTTCCTCAGTAATTGCTACCATCCGTTTGATAATAGTTCATGAAGATGCCGTGTCAACGGGCGCCTTTAGTCAAAAGTAATGGTTGCCTTTTGAATCAGAGTTGCGCCGTCGACTGCGGCCTCTATGATATAAAGCCCGGGGGCGCTCTCCGAGGCTACATCGAAAGTTGCCCTTCCCTGACCGTCCGTAACCGGCTGGATGGAAGACACCTGAAGCTGACTTCCCCTCCCCAATGAAACGGTTTTACCGGACATCCCGAGTCCCCTGTCGTTAAGGATATAAACGGTTATTCTTATCTGTTCCCCCCCCACCTTGGCTCTCAGGGGGGAAGCAAAAACGTAGGAGTTGTCCAGAGACAAACCCGAGGTACCCGCCGGCCGTGTTTCGTCGGTACTGGTTGTGGTAGAAGAATAAGCACCGCTTCTAAAAATAAGAGGGCTACGTATCAAATAAAGAAAAAGAATTAATATCAGAATCAGGACAATAAACAAAATAAAAACTATAATTATGTACTTAGTCCGTCTGGAATCTCTTTTGTACTCCGTACTTTCTTCATCCATATTTATGATATTATAATGGCGTACATCACAATAAAAATCAAGTTTCTGCATGTCTTCACGATATTTGCGTGAAAATGAGACTCCCAGCTTAGCAAAAATATAATTCCCAAAAGTTCGGGGCAAAAATAGGGTAAAAATTCCTGGCACTCAAGAAAGTTGGTTGCCAATTACATGCTTAAACTCATCATGCCGAGCATGACAAACCGCTGACATTGTTTGATATATTTATATACCGACAAATAGCAAAGTTAACCGCAAAATTATAGGTCCTCAAATAATAAACGCATATCTCCGCATGGGAAATCTAGGCACGGATTTTGTGTGTAAAATGGCGTATTTTAACAGTTATAACCCCTACATTTTATCAGTATTATCTATTTTTGATGCGTGAAATAACTGCGGTAAATATACTATATACTGCATGAAATATATTTTATCATCTAGGTGTTTTATTGCTTATATATTGCCACATTTAGGCACTTGACAGCCTTATCAAATACTTTAATAATAGTCTAATTAGTATAATTCAGTATAATCTAGCCTTAAATGCCCGATACACAATCCGACTCGGTTAAAAAAGATTTTATTAAATACCTTGATTCTCTTGGTCTCTCTCCCCGATCTCATAAAAATTATAGGAGCGATTTGGGCTATTTTCTTTCCTGGACAATATTAAGGATCAGATCATTCGGAGCGTATGTTGAATCATTAACGGAAGTTATCCCCTTTTTGAATACCGATCTTGGCCGTGAATTTAAAAACTACATGGCAGAGAATTCCGTTCCGCCAAAAACCATAAACCGGAGGCTATCCACTCTCAGGCATCTTTCCAAATTTTTGACGGAAAGCCATGTTGTCGACAAGGATTTTGCCGGGGGAATTGAAAATATCAGTTCAAATTTCAACAAAAAACCTGGCATTAGTCCTGTTTTTAATGATTTCAGATCGTTTCTTGAGAACGAAAAGGTTTCTCCTAACACTATCAAAAACTATCTTTCCGATATAAGGCATTTTCTGGCGTGGCTGGATAATGACAACAAACAAGCAGACAAATTAACAAACTAACCAATCTATGTCCAACCTGCCCAATATCACTCCTGATTTAATAAGAAGATACCAAGAAGATTTAATTGCGCGCTTCTCCCCGGCCACGGTTAAGAGAAAGTCGATTTCGGTCGGTAAGTTTCTTGACTGGGCTCAAAGCGAAGGGTTTCTGGATACGGGTCTCGGAGATCTCCTTTCAACCCAGCGTCCAAAAGAAAGATTAATTCCCGTAAAAGCTGCGGGGAAAACCGGTCTCCGCAAATGGTACCATAGGTATCAAAGTATTCCGGGAGCTTCATATCTTGGTGCCGCCGTTGCCTTAATCCTTGCTTCAACTATTGGCCTTGGCGTATATAATCAATTCTTTAAAAATGCGCAAAATCCCCTGGCCTACCCCACTTCCCTAACGCCTCCAAGCCGGTATCTGTCATTCCAGGGCAGGCTTACAAATCAATTTGGTAACCCGATAACAGCCGTAACCAGCGTTACTTTTAAGCTGTATGACGATCCCAGTGCGGGCACAACCCTTTGGACGGGTACATGTAATGTTTCGCCGGATCCCGACGGAGTATTTTCTTCTCTCCTCGGAAGTGATTGCGGAACACAGCTAACGAGCAATGTTTTCTCCGAAAATGCCGCGGTCTGGCTGGGAGTAAAGGTTGCATCCGATCTTGAAGCAACACCCAGGGTCCAGATCGCAACCGTTGCCTATGCCACGAATTCGGAAACTTTGCAAGGCTACCCTGCCTCCGCATCCGCAACGATTAACACCATTCCGGTAATTACCAACTCCGGGACCATGGTTCTCGCATTGACTTCTCCGAAAATCCAGTCAACTTCAGGCACGTTTGCGATTGAGGGGCAGGCTTTGACAATAAGCACACCGACAAGTTCTGACGGATCAATCACTATCGCACCAGATGGAACTGGATCAGCCAATTTCACTTTTTCAGGTGCTTCCCCCGGAAACGGCAAGGGTATGATATATGCAACAGATGCCAACCTTACCTCAGGGGCGCTTTATTACGGCTCGGTTGCCAGCAATGCCACAGGCTATAATCTTTTACAGCTTCAGTCCGGTTCTACTCCCACAAATAAGTTTGTTGTGGATTCTGCCGGAAATGCAACTGCTGCCGGGACAATCAACGGTTTGACAATTTCCGGTGGAACAATATCAGGAGGCACCTGGAACGCAAGTCTTATTTCAACAACATACGGCGGAACGGGACAAAACTGGTCAGGTGTTGCCCAAGGATCATTACCATATTTCTCGGCAACAGGGACAATGAACACTCTGGCTCCGGGAACCAGCGGATATGTTCTCATGACCCAAGGAGCCTCAGCCAATCCAATCTGGACTCCTTCCTCAGGAGTAGGAACCAACTACTGGCAGCTAACCACCAACTCGCTCTCCCCCACTAACTCAACATATGCACTCAATGTTGGCTCCACTGCCTCAACTTCCGCCTACTTCCATGTACCGGGAACCAATAATGCAGATGCATGGTTCAATCTGGGAACAGGAAATGTGGGAATTGGGACAACGGCACCGGCTGCCAAACTTCATATAATTGGTACCGCTGATGATGAAAATCTAATTTTACGAGCATTTTCGGGGCAAAGCTCAGCTAACATTTTTGAATGGTATGATGGCTCCAATAACCACCGCGGTGGTATTTCTCCCTCAGGATCAAACTTTGCGGTCGGGATTAATCCACAAAGCGTTTCTAGCGATATTATCACAGCTTTCTCATCCACTAGTGATTCGACATCTCGAATCGGATTCTTAGGACTTATTCGTAAATATGCAACCGCTACTTCTCACACTGGATTCGGTGCCGACGTAGATATGTATGCACAAAACAACGACACAACTATTACAAATGCTGTAGGTTTTGACAGTAGTAATCTCTATTCAGCTACATCACCCTATACATTAGACGTAACTTACTCAACTGCATTTAAAGCCGTGGCTCCTGTTTTCACAGGCACTGGAGCCTTTAACATCGAATCGCAGACTGGTTTGAAAGTGGAAAACCAAGGAAACAGTAATATCGTAAATGCTTACGGTATCTATATCGATAACCAAACTGGCGGAGTTGCTAATTACTCAATATATTCCGCTGGAGGTACAAACTATTTTGCCGGTAACGTCGGTGTTGGGATAACAAATCCTGCCCAAAAGCTTGATGTTTCCGGTAATGTTAATATTACCGGTTATGCTACGGCTTCAGGATCTTTAGCTCTTGGAAACACAACCGCCTTGGCGGGACCTGGAAACCTAAATACAAGTGGGAGAATTACAGGAGTAGAAGTATATCAAGGGGCAAACCAAGTCTGTGATGTATCTGGAAATTGTGTAGCTACAACAAACTATTGGCAATTGGGACAGGGAACAATATATCCGGGCAATACCACACTGGATGTATTGATCGGAAACTCTGCAACTGCTTCGGCCAAGTTTGCGTTCAAGAATGTACTAACGGGAGTTCCCACAGCCAGTATCTCAGGCGCTGGAGCGGTTGCAACATTTATTGATGGCAACGGAAACATTTCTACTACAAACCGTAGCGACCTGACTCTTGGGAACTCGGCTACGTATGATTCAACCAAAAACATACTCTTGAATTCTAACGGCACGGGCTACGTTGGTATTGGAATAACTGCACCTAATGTTCCTTTGGAAGTTAACGGACTGATACGGGCAACCCGCCCCGCAGTGCCCGGTCAATATGTACAATTTTTTGGCGGTGACAGTACTTTCACAGCCCCAATTATTTCGGGAGTTAGTGCAGGAAGTAACATGAAGGGTCTTTATATCAGCGCCCTATACACAGGCTCACCTACCGCGGGTGCAAATAACATCACCTTTGGAACCGGACAAGTTACACCCCCGACTTGGACTGCAGGAACGCCTCATATGATAATCCTAGGTACTACCAGTACTAATCCCGGCTACGTCGGCATAGGGACAAACACTCCAACCGCAAGGCTCGAGGTTGCAGGAACTACTTCTGTTTCCGGAACTTTGGCATTTCAGGCAGGAACTGGAAACATCCAAACAACAAACTTTAATCCATTAGTTCTTGGTGGATCAACAACAGGTAATATCACACTTAATCCTTCTAATGCGGTAACGGGTGGATATGTTGCTCCAAGCGGAAATGGTACAACAGATCTTGGTATTTCTTCTACCAAAGTTTGGAGGAATATATATGGAACTACAATATACCAGGGAGCTAATCAGGTCTGTGATACGTCGGGAAACTGTAGCTCAGTTGGTAATTTCTGGCAGTTAACTACCAATTCCCTCTCCCCTTCTAATTCAACCTACGCTCTAAATGTAGGCAACACAGCCAGTACTTCTGCCTACTTCCATGTACCCGGAACCAACAATGCCAACGCCTGGTTCAATTTGGGAACGGGTAATTTAGGAATTGGAGTGACAGCTCCAACCTACAAACTAGACATTTCCGGACAAACTAGAATAGCAGCCGCAGATGGCGTAATTGGTCTTCGAATTGAGAGCCCTGCTTATGGTAATACCAGTAATTTAACTCTTGGCTATCCTGGTGCAAATGAAGCCACTATCTCTGTTAACAATAATGGATTGACAATAAAAGCATACAACGTAAGACCAATCAGCTTCCAAACAGGTACAAGCCCCGACGAAAAGACAAGACTATATATCCACGGCTCTAGTGGGAACGTAGGAATAGGAACCACTTCCCCAATAGCAGCCCTAGATGTTTTTGGTAACATTAACGGTTTTGGTAGTGCAACAATATCCGCAAGCTACGCAGGAGGAATTCCACTCACAGTTAAAGGAGCCTCTTCCCAAACAGCTAATCTTCAGGAATGGAAAAATAGTGGGGGTACATTACTCGGAAGTATTGGATCAACAGGATTGGTCGATTTAAATCAAACATCAACTGACCAATCATTAGGTGTAAGCGGATTAGATCTATCCTTTAGTAAAACCTCTGCTGGGACTGATAGCAATTCCAATTCGGGAATTTCATCATTGATAAAAACCTATGGAACAGAAAACTACACAGGTATTTCAACAGCTATGGGAGGGACCAATTATCATTATGGCACGGGAACACTAAGCACGCAAGCTGGACTTTATTTGATCACAGGAATTATGAACACCGGAAATGTAACAACCGGAAAGGTAGTTGACGTTCGTGCTTGGGGTACCGGTACGGGAACGTACACACAACTATACGGCGTAAATATCAGAAATTTAAATTCTAACAATGCTGCAACATCATCATATGGTATAAATCTGGAAGCAAACACAACAGCCACCGGTTCTGCAAAGTATGGAATAAAGATAAACAATATATCAGGTGCTTCCTCCACCAACTACTCAATATATACCGATGCTGGTGATGTGAGATTTGGAGATGATGTTTCAATTGTTGGTTACGCTACAGCTTCAGGGTCACTGGCAATTGGCAATACAACTGCTTTAGCTGGTCCAGGCAATATCAATGCAAGCGGGAGAATTACAGGAACTAGTATCTACCAGGGAGCTAATCAGGTCTGTGATGTAAGTGGAAATTGTTCCTCAGTTGGAAACTTCTGGCAATTAACAACTAACTCCCTCTCCCCTGCCAACTCAACCTATGCCCTAAATGTAGGTAATACCGCCAGTGCTTCAGCCTACTTCCATGTACCTGGGACAAACAACCAAAATGCCTGGTTTAATCTGGGAACCGGGAATGTGGGGATTGGAACAACAAGCCCCGCAAGCACATTAAATGTAATCGGAAGAACAACAATAGATGTGGCATCGACGTATGGTGGTGGTGGAGGAGCAATAAAAATTAGAGACGCAGGAGATACTAATCGATGGATGTACATGGGTTACGATGCTGCGTTAGAGGCAGGCTATATTCAGGTTATAAAGAGTGGCACAAATTATGAACCTTTATTGTTAAACCCAAGTGGTGGCAATGTCGGTATCGGCATAACAAATCCTGCTCAAAAACTTGATGTGAATGGGAACTTTAATCTAACAGGATATGCCACAATGTCTGCTTCTCTTGCACTTGGGAATACTTCTGCCTTAGCAGGACCCGGTAACTTAAATGCAAGCGGAAGAATCACGGGGGCAAGTATATATCAGGGATCAAACCAAGTGTGTGATACTTCAGGAAACTGTAGCTCAGTTGGTAATTTCTGGCAGTTAACCACCAACTCCCTCTCCCCTGCTAACTCAACCTACGCACTAAACGTGGGTAACACCGCCAGTGCCTCAGCCTACTTCCATGTACCCGGAATCAACAATGCCAACGCCTGGTTCAATTTGGGAACGGGAAACGTTGGAATAGGTACAACAAGCCCGGGTGCAAAACTCCAGGTCAACGGCGATGCCTCCGCTATCACCTCAATATTCAGAGCCAATGCAACTACCCCAGGAAATATAACTGAATGGCAAAACAGTGGCGGAAGCTCGTTGTCGTCTGTTTCTAGTATTGGAAATTTTGGAATCGGAACAAGCCCAGACGCCAAGCGAAAAATAAATACTACTAACACCTTTGATGCGGGGAGTAGTGAAGGTTGGTATGGTATAGTCAATATTTTAACCGATAACACATCTACGTCTAATACCCACTATAGCGTAGCGAATCTAAATCAAGTTAATTCCTACTATGGATCAGGAATTACAAACTCCGGTTACGTTAGAGGCTTCCAAAATGAAGTCTATCACAGGGGGGATGGCACACTTACTAACCAAGATGCCGGTTATTTTCAGGCAGGTACATATAATGGAGGCTCTGATTCTACAGGTACAGTAACGAATTCATCAATGTTACGTCTTTCCAGTGTCAAAACAGCAAGCTCAACTATAGGTAGCCTGTATGGGCTTAACATTGATGCCTTGGTGCAGGCTACTAATACTTATGGGGTTTCAATTGCTCCCACCACCACTGGGGGAACAAATAAATATGGCATCTTTATCGGAAATTTCTCTGGAGCAACCAGTAATTATGCTATTTACACCAATGCTGGTCAGGTAAGATTTGGGGACAATGTTTCAATAAACGGATATGCCACAGCCTCAGGATCTTTGGCTTTGGGGAACACAACAGCTTTGGCAGGTCCTGGGAACTTGAATGCAAGCGGGAGAATCACAGGTGTTGAGGTCTACCAGGGAGCTAACCAAGTCTGTGATGTATCCGGTAACTGTGCTTCTACCACTAACTACTGGCAACTAGGACAAGGAACAATATATCCCGGTAATACCACACTTGATGTACTCATAGGGAATTCCGCTACAGCTTCTGCCAAGTTTGCATTCAAGAATGTTCTGACTGGTACTCCAACAGCTTCCATCTCGGGAACCGCTCCTGTTGCCACATTTATTGACGGTAACGGC
>Ga0208958_1000662_pt1 | contig 40653 bp, 39 predicted proteins | sample RifOxyB1_FD_184032 | JGI IMG/M metagenome (GOLD analysis project Ga0208958, IMG submission 184032) | Soil microbial communities from Rifle, Colorado - Rifle Oxygen_injection B1 (SPAdes) | ecosystem: Environmental > Terrestrial > Deep subsurface > Rock core/Sediment | place: Rifle, Colorado...
CGTTCATGGACCAGCACTTCGCGGACGAACCACGCATCGAATTCTGTGGGCATGCCCGCACTCTAGCCCAAGCGCGCGCGCTGCGGCATGGGGGAAGCGCGGCCCCGCTTCGTCTCCACAAGTCACCGGTGCGTGGCATCCTGCCGCGACCTTCGACGTGGAGTGAATGGCATGGTGTCTGTCCTTGGTGCGGTGCGGCGCGGTGCGCTGGGCATGCTGTTGCTGGCGGTGGCCGTGCCGGCGTTGGCGGCCAAGCCCGCCCACTACGTGCTCGGCGACGTGTCGGCCCGGACGCCGGGCCAGGTCCAGCCGGGCCTGCTGCTGATGGGCGGCGGCGACCGCAACTTCGAGGCCATGCGCTGGTTCATGAACAAGGCCGGGAACGGCCACATCGTGGTGCTGCGGGCCTCGCAGGCGGGCGAGATCGGCGAGGAATTCTTCAACGAGGTCGGCGGCATCGCCTCGGTGGAAACCTACGTTTTCAGCGACCGCGAAGGCGCGAGCGATCCGGCCGTGCTGCGCAGCCTGAAGCGCGCCGACGGCATCTTCCTGGCCGGTGGCGACCAGTCGCGCTACGTGCGTTACTGGCGCGGCACGCCGGTGGGCGCGGCGCTGGATGCGCACGTGCGCGCGGGCAAGCCGCTGGGCGGCACCAGCGCCGGCCTGGCCATGCAGGGGGAGTACCTCTACGGCGCGATGGACGGTGGCAGCGTGATCAGCCCGCATGCGCTGGCCGACCCGCTGGGTCCGGACAACACCATCGAGACGGGTTTCCTGCAGCTGGCCCTGCTGAAGGGCGTGATCACCGATACGCATTTCAGCGAGCGCAACCGCCTGGGCCGGCTGATCGCCTTCGTCGCCAAGGCCGAGTCGCTGGCCGGCCGCCCGATCCTGGGCCTGGGCGTGGACGAGGATGCCGCGGTCGCCGTGGAAGGCGACGGCACCGCGCGCGTGTACGCCACCGCGCCGGGCGCCGGCGCCACGGTGGTGAAGGGCGGCTTTGCGCAGAAGCAGGTCGAAGACGAGCCGATGAACCTGGACCGCGTCGATACCGTCATCGCTGGTGTCGATTCCGTGCTGCACCTGCCCAGCGGACGCGTCGACAATCCGGCGGCCGAGCGTCGCTACGCGGTGCGCAACGGCGTGCTGGTGGCGATGGGTGCGCCGGTGCTGGTGATCCATGGCGGTGCGGGCGTGGAGCGCGCCGGCATGACCCCGGCCGACGAAGCCGCCGCGCGCACCGCACTGGAAGCGGCCCTGCGCGCGGGGCACGCGCAGCTGAAGGCGGGCAAGCCCGCGCTGGAGGCGGTGACCGCTGCGATCACCGTGCTGGAGGATGCGCCGCAGTTCAACGCCGGCCGCGGTGCGGTGTTCACCCACGACGGCAGGAACGAACTCGACTCCTCGATCATGGACGGCGCCACCGGCAAGGCCGGCGCGGTCGCCGGCGTGCACCGCGTCAAGAACCCGATCACCCTGGCGCGCGCGGTGATGGACCGGTCGCGCCACGTGATGATGGTCGGCGGCGGCGCCGAGGCGTTCGCCAAGGAGCAGGGCATCGCCCTGGTCGATCCGTCCTACTTCCGCACCGAAAAGCGCTGGCAGCAACTGCAGAACGCGTTGAAGGAAGAGCAGCAGGCGCAGGCGAGCAATATGCCGCAGGACCTGCCGGGCAAGGCCTACTTCGGCACGGTCGGCGCGCTGGCGCTGGATGCGAAGGGCCAGCTGGCCGCGGGCACGTCGACCGGCGGCATGACCAACAAGCGCTACGGCCGCGTGGGCGACTCGCCGATCATCGGCGCGGGCACCTGGGCCGACGACCGCTGCGCGTTCTCCGGCACCGGCTGGGGCGAGTACTACATCCGTGCCGCCGCCGCGCACGAGGTCTGCGCCCGCGTGCGCCTGGCCGGCCAGAGCCTCGCGCGCGCCGCGGACAGCGTGATCAACCGCGACATCCCCAAGGCCGGCGGCGATGGCGGTGCGATCGCGCTGGGCGCCGATGGCAGCATGGCGTTCCCGTTCAATACCGAGGGCATGTACCGCGGCTGGATCGGCGCCGATGGCGTGCCGCATGTGGCCATCTACAAGGAAGATCCGCTGCCCGCGCGCTGAGTCGGGATGGCGCTATGCTTCGACCGACCCTGGGGAGAGGCGAAGCCATGCGCAAGATGTGGGGAATCGGGCTGCTGATGGTGGCCCTCAGTGCTGCGTCGGCCGAGCCGGCGCCCAAGCCGATCCACTTCCGTGCGCATGCGCGGGTCGCGCTGGATGCGCAGGGCGTGCCGCAGCAGGTGGACGTGGACCAGAAGCTGCCTGCCGTGATCCGCGATGCGATCGCGCAACGCGTGGGGCAATGGCGTTTCGAGCCCGCCGGGGCCGGCGAACAACCGCGTGCGGGCGCCACGACCGTTTTCGTGGATGCGTGCGCCGTTCCGTCGGTAGACGGCGCCATGCGGCTGGCGGTGGACTATGGCTGGAACGGGCCAGGCTATGCGGACGGACGCTACCTACTGCCGGCACCGCGTTATCCGGTCGAGGCCGCGAGGCGGAACAAGGGGGGCGCGTTCCGCGTGGTGCTGCAGATCGGCACCGACGGGCGCGCCACGGTGGAGACGATCGAGGCCCAGGAGGGGCAGCTGCCGCTGTTCGAGCAGGCGCTGCGTACCTGGGTGGCCTCGTTGCGCTACGTGCCCGAGGAGATCGACGGAGCGCCCGTCGCCACCCGCGTGGCGATCCCCGTGGATTTCTCGATGGGCGGCCCGGGCCTGCGTGAGTATCGGCGCCAGGAGCGCGAGGTCCGGCAGCAGTCGCCCGAATGCAAGGCGGCGATGGGGGCAGAGGACGCGTCGCCTTCGCAGCCGGTCGTGCTGGATTCCCCGTTCAGGCCGGTCACGACCGGGTAGATCTCCCGCTCGGAACATCGGCGCCCCGTTGGCTGCCTCTTGGTGGCCACAACTGTGACGTGGTTATCAAATGTGCCGTCTGTAAGTTAAGATACAGATCACAATTTGGGCCCACCCCGCCTCGCCAGGACCGGCGCCACGGGGAGGGTTCACCACAGGGGCAGGCGGGGCCATCAGGGAGGTCCGACCCGGGCAGCGCCTCGTCAACAGACGCGTCAGGGGTTCCGTTCGTCGATGTCGTACCGCGCTCATGGTGATCTGCGCCCGAGCGGCGCACCTTCCGCACGCCACCCGCACTCTCCCAACGCCGCGATGACCGCGCCGCTGCGGCGCCGAAAGGCTGGCGCCTTCCGGGCCGGCCTGGTGCTCGTCGGCCTGTTGCTGGTCGGCCCCGCGCTGGCGCTGATCACCACGGGCTGGACGACCAATGGCACCGCTTCGGCCAGTGCCACCGTCAACGGCATCACCGTGACATTGACGGGGCAAGCGGACGAGGCCTATTCGGCCGGCACCTTCAACAGCACCAACTGGTGGAACGACCCCTACGGCGGTGGCGTCAACGGCGGTCCCTCGCTGACGATGGTCTACGACAATGCCGGCACGCGTAACTACGTGTTCACCTTCAGCAAGGCGGTGGACAATCCGGTGCTGCATGTAGATCGCCTTGGCGGCTACTACGACAACAACCGGCCGAACAGCGCGCGCTGGACGCTGACCGGATTCACCGCGGCAGGCGGATCGGTAGCGCTGGAGCGACTGTCGGGCAATAACCAGTTCACCGTGACGCCGGCGCAGAACCGCTTCCTGCGCGCGACGACCGGAACGTTCGGCGGGACCGGTTCGGCAGAATGCCTGTCCACGTCGAACGGTACCGCCTGCGGATCGGTCCGCTTCAATGGCACCGGCATCACCCGGCTGACCTTCGCGGTGGACATGGCGGGCGACCGCGGCGCGGGCGACGAATTCGAACTGCGCTGGAGTTTCGATGGCGCGAAGATGGTCGTACGCAAGCAGTCCGTCGGCGGCACCGGCACGTTCGGCATCACGGCCGGCAATGCGCTGTCGCAGGCCTTCAACCTGATCACGACGGCGCAGAACACACCCGTGGCCTCGACGGTGTATCCGCTCACCGACCACGCGGCGGCGATCACGCTGACCGAATCCAGCGTTCCTTCGGGTTATGTGCTGCTGGGAGCCGCCTGCACCGACCAGAACGGCGCCACGGTAGCCGCCACCGTCGACACCGCCGCACGTCAGGTCACCATTCCGTCCGCCAACTACCGCGCCAACCAGACCATCACCTGCACGTTGAGCAACGCCGCGCCCGCCACGCTGGCCCTGGCCAAGACGTGGACCAATGCCGCGGTCAACGACACCGCCACCCTGTCGGGCAGCGGCGGCACGAACACCGCCACGCTCGCGTCCGTCGCCAACAGCGCCGCCGAAACCGATACCGGCCCCGCCGTGCAGGTGGCGCCGGGGAACGTCATCACCCTGTCCGAAACGCTGGGCGCGGGCAATGCACGTCCCTACACCGCCAGCGCGTGGACGTGCACCGGCGGCACTCTGAGCGGGAACACGCTGACCCTCACGAATGCGCACGCCGGGCAGGCGATCGTCTGTTCCGTCACCAACAGCGGGCGGGCGATCGACGTGTCGGTGGTCAAGTCGGCGGCGGCGGGCCCGGTGATCAGCGGCCAGGTGGCGAACTTCACCGTCGTCGTCTCCAACGCCGGTCCGCTTGCCGCCGATGGCGCGGTGGTCAGCGACACCCCCGGTGCCGGCCTGGACTGCCCGGTCTCGGGCAACCCGATCACCTGCAGCGCCAGTGGCGGCGCCGCCTGTCCGGGCGCGGCCTCGCTGCCGGGCCTGGTGGGGGCGGGCGTGGCCGTGCCGACCCTGCCGGTCGGCGGGACCGTGACCTTTACGGTGCCCTGCCAAGTGACGGCCAGCGGCCTGTAGGTCCGCGCGCGCTTCCCAAGCGCGTCGCCCGTCATCCATGATGCGGCGTCCCGATCCGCCGCATTGAAGTGATGAGTCGTACTGCCTGGGCCTGGGCGGTGGTGGTGCTGACCACCGTCGCGCTCGCCGCGACCTTCCTGGTCACCCCCCGTTTCCCCGTCCCCGTGCCCGAATCCGGGCCGCCCGCCACCCCGTTCGGATGGTCCGGGCAGCTGTCGCTGGTGGCGGGCGATGGCATGCGCGGGCTCCGGGACGGGGCCGGCGCGGTGGCACGGTTCGACGACCCCTGGGGCATCGTGGTGGCAGCCGACGGGACGCGCTATGTCGCCGATGCGGGCGACAACAACCGGATCCGCCGCATCGCGCCCGACGGTACCGTGTCGACCCTGGCGGGCGGACGCGAAGGATTCGCCGATGGCACGGGCGCGACGGCCGCCTTCCATACGCCCTCGGCGCTGGCGCTGGACGGCGACGGCAACCTGTATGTCGCCGACACCGGCAACCATGCCATCCGCAAGGTCACGCCGCAGGGCGTGGTGACCACGCTCGCCGGCGGAGGCGGCCCCGGCTTCCGCGACGGGCCGGCGCGGCAGGCCCTGTTCAATGGACCCATCGGCGTGGCCGTGGATGGCGACGGCCGGGTCTACGTGGCCGACACCTACAACGACCGCATCCGCGTGATCAGCCGCGAGGGTCAGGTGAGCACGCTGGCCGGTGGCGACGGCCCTGGCTTCCAGGACGGCACCGGCGATCAGGCGCGCTTCGATACGCCCACCGCCGTGGCGGTGGATGCGACAGGGGTCGCGTGGGTGGCCGACCTGCGCAACGACGCGATCCGGCGCATCGGGCCGAAGGGCGGCGTCAGCACGCTTCCGCTGCAGCCCGACCTGGATACGCAGGCCGCGCCGCGCCGCCCGCTGGCGCTGGCGCTCACCCACGATGGCCACCTGTACGTCGGCGAGCTGTCCACCGGCCGCGTGATGCAGGTGATGCGCGATGGACGCTGGCGGGCGCTGGCCGGCCATCTGCCGGGGCAGCGGTTCTCGCGGACGGCAGGACTGGCCGTCGACGCCGCTGGCGATGTGCATTTCACCGACGCGGGCAGCCATCGCGTGCATCGCATCGCACCGATGACGGCGGCTGCGGTGGCCGCCGTCACGCCGGTCGGTCCCGCGCCGGACGATCCTCTGCCCGACACCGGGGGCCGCTGGCCGCTCGCGCCGCAGGACGGATGGCACGAAGTCGTGGGGACGCTGGGCGAAGTGCGCGGCGACTACCAGGGCGAGAGCCGCCACCACCTGCACGGCGGGCTCGACATCCGTGGCGATGTGGGTGCCACGGTGCTGGCCATCGCCGATGGCAAGGTGGGCAGCCCCTCGGCCGCATGGGGATTCGATGGCCTGGGCGAAGGGCTGGCCGTCGGCGCGTTGGCGTACATCCACATGAAGGTGGGGCGTACGCCCCGCGGCGACCTGCTCGATCCTGCGCGCTTCCAACTTCTGCATGACCTCAGCGGCGATCCTTCCCGCATCCGCGTGCGCCGCGGCACCCGCTTCTCCGTGGGAGATGCACTGGGCACGGTGAACCGCATGGCCCACGTGCACCTGTCCCTCGGCCCGCCCGGCTACGAGCGCAATGCGATCGCGTTGGGTTTCGCCGGTTTCACCGATGTCTATCCGCCGCGGATCGACGAAGTGGCGCTGTTCGATACGCTGGACCAGCCCATCGATGCGAAACAGGACGGCCGCATCGTGGTGCCGCGCGACCTGCAGGGTATCCGCATCGTGGTGGATGCGTGGGACCAGGTGGACCGCAATCTGCCGCGCAGGCGCCTGGGTCTGCATGCATTGGGCTACCAACTGCTGCACCCCGACGGCACACCGGTACCCGGCTTCGAAACGCCGCGCATGACCATCGATTTCCAGCGCCTGCCTTCCGACGATGCCGTGCAGGTGGCCTACGCGCCGGGCAGCGGCATCACCGTGCACGGCAGCGCCGTCACCCGGTTCCGCTACAGCGTCACCAACACCGTGCGCGACGGCGCCTGGGCCGAAGGCGCGTGGCAGCCCGCTTCGCTTGCGCCCGGCGACTACCTGCTGCGCATCACCGCCCGCGACCACAGCGGCAACGAGGCGCAGGCGCGCCGCGACCTGCCGTTGCGCCTGCTTTAGGCGCGGGATCGGCGTGTCGATCGCCGCCCCTTCCGTTCGTCGTCTCCCTGAAAGCGCCGGATCGCCCGGCGTAACGCGCGACGGAGAACCCGCATGAAAGTCATGGTCCTGGTGAAGGCCAGCCCCGCATCCGAAGCCGGCGAGATGCCGGGCACCGAACTGCTCACCGAGATGGGCAGGTTCAACGAAGCGCTGGTGAAGGCCGGCATCCTTCTGGCTGGCGAGGGCCTGCATCCTAGTTCGCGTGGCGCACGCGTTCGGTTCGACGGCAGGCAGCGCACGGTGATCGATGGGCCGTTCGGCGAGACCAGGGAACTGGTGGCGGGTTTCTGGTTGTGGCAGGTCCGCAATCTCGACGAAGCCATCGAATGGATCAAGCGCGCGCCGTTCGATGGCGGTGCGGAGATCGAACTGCGCCCGGTGTTCGAAGCCGACGACTTCGGCGACGCGCTGACGCCCGAACTGCGCGAGCAGGAAGCGCGTCTGGCAGCCGACCTCCACGCCCGCAACCCGCAGTGAGGCGCAGCGCATGAGCACCCAGATTTTCGTGAACCTGCCGGTGCGCGACCTGCCGGCGTCCAAGGCCTTCTTCAACGCGCTCGGCTACGCGACCAATCCGAGCTTCACCAACGACGAAGCCGCCTGCCTGGTCATCAGCGACAGCATCTACGTGATGCTGCTGGTGGAGCCGTTCTTCCTGGGCTTTACCCGCAAGTCGCTATGCGATGCGCGGACGCATACCGAGGTGCTGCTGTGCCTGTCGGTCGCCAGCCGCAGCGAGGTGGATGCGATGGTCGCCAAGGCACTGTCGGCCGGCGGTCGTGAGCCGATGGAAGCAAAGGATTACGGTTTCATGTACCAACGCGGCTTCGAGGATCTCGATGGCCACCTGTGGGAGGTCGTGCACATGGATGCGGCCAGACCGTCTACCGACTGATGCAGCCGGTGAGGCTTTGAGGTAAATGAATGCAGTGCGCGACGTTGCTCACATTAGCGCGTCGCGGCTTGCGTCGCATGGCGCCGTGTCGTACAGATAAGGCTGTTTCTGGCAGGAGGCCTTGCGATGATCCGAAGATCTGCGCTTTCAAGCAGGTATGGTGCTCGCTCCTTGCTCGCAGGGCTGGTCGCGTCAATGATCTTAACCGCAGGGTGCCAAGGTATGGCGATGACGCAGAGCACAGGAGCGACACCGACGACAGGGGCCGAGAAGATGGCAATGGAGTGGCCGTTGACATTCACCCAGCACAACTTCGGAGCGCATTGCTTCGACACGATAGGATGCCGGATCACGTATGCGGGTTTCACGCATGGTGTCGATCGCGAGGACGAGGTGAGCCCGCCGATGTCCTCATACAAGGGCTCGCGCGAGCAGCTGCTGCGCGCCGGGCATGTCGGCAAGCGCAACTTCCCGCCGCCCGCCAAGGTGAGTTGGCGATCGAGGGATGGCGTTCCTCATGAAGCGGAAGTGGATATCGGCGAAATATTCAAGGATCGCGTGGTTCGGCATAACGTGCCGCGGGAGGAGTATCGCGAGGATCTCGGCGTTGCGGATCCGGATATCGTGCTTGAAGTCAACGACCGCACCATCAACGTCTACATGCGAGCCCTGATTCCTACCAGGGTGAAACAGACCCGGGGCGGCGCGAGCGGTTACTCGCGTGACGAGCTTGTACTGGCATGGACGAAAACCTACTGACATATCTCCAAGGAGTGGAGCATGGGCGGCGAACGACATCCCGATGGGGCACGCACGATACCGGCGACGGCGTTGGATCTCGCGAGTTTTCCGGACGCCCAGAGACAACTCGCTGATCTCTCGGCGCCCTTGCTTCGCGATAGCGACGTGCCGGGTCACCGACTGTTCGTCGCTGCCTTCGATGGAACCGGCAACAGCATGTTCAAGGATGCGCCGGCGAATCACACCAATGTGGCTGACGTCGCCAAGCAGATCGATGCCCTCAAGGATCCGACCATCGGCTTCGGGTATGTAGAGGGTCCTGGAACGCAAGGGGGTCTCGGCGGACTCGGCGACATCATGACAGGCGATAGCTATCGCGCACGGATGGACGAGATGTATGTTCAGTTCGTCAGGCAGGCCGATGCCTGGCTGAAGGAGAACCCCAACGCCGACATCCGCATCGCCGCCATCGGCTTCAGTCGAGGTGCCGAGCAGGCCGCCGGCTTCACCCGCCTGATCGAAGAGCGGGGCATTCAAGATCCCGCGGGCATGAATGTGGTGCGGGATCGAAACGGCTTCATCGAGCGGCTCGAGTTCACGCGCCCGCCCCTGCGCGAACCCGGCACCGTCATCCAGGCCGTCGGCCTGTTCGATCCGGTCGGTACCGGTGAGCCGCGCAACCATGATCGCCGGCTGCCGCCCTCGGTGGTGTCGGGATTCCAGATCACTGCCGAAGACGAACGACGCAACCTGTTCCAGTCCACGCGCGTGCTGGATCCCGGCGTGACCGACGACGGGCGCTTCCTCAACGTCACCGTGGCGGGTGCGCACAGCGACATCGGCGGAAGCTACGCGCTGGACGGGCTGTCCATCCGCAGCGGCAACCTGATGATCGACTACCTCAACGCGCTGAGCGATCCGTCCTTCCTGCAGAAGCGCGAGGAACCCACCGATCCGGCGCGGAACGTCATCCATCGGTCCGAGGACCACCAGTTCTTCTACCGCACCTCCGTGTACGACAAGGAGGGAGCCCGCGGCAGGCAGGAAGAGCTGGCGCCACCCGCGTTGTGCAGGATCGACTGCCTCGATGCCCAGCCCCGCAATGCGGCGATGGCCGAAAGCCTGCGCTGGCATCCGGTCGAGATCGGACCCACGCCGGTAGCGGCATCGCCGGCGAACATGGTCGAACAACTGCTGCAGGCAGCGAAGCAGGGCGATACCGCCGCCATCGACCGGATCGGGCGTGACCATTTGCACAGCGAACACGGGCAGGCGTGGCTGCGCGGTGGCCAGCAGCGGTTGCAGGAACTCCAGCCGATCCTCCCCGCGCTGCCGGTGGAACCGCAGCGGGATCCTGCCGCACTCGCGCGCTGATCCTTCGCTTGTCGGGTCCCGTCGCCCTGCGGTTTAATCCACGCGGGGACAACGATGCCAAGGAGGCATCCATGGGGTGGGGAACACGGAGTGCGGGCATTCTGCTGGGATGCCTGCTGGCGCCGCTGGCGCAGGCCCAGGTGGATCTGGAGCCGTTCCTGAAGCAGGACGTGCTGGAAACGCTGAAGATCTCGCCGACCGGCGAGTACTACGCCCTGACCGTGCCGCTGGAGGACCAGACCATCCTCGCCGTGCAGCGGCGCAGCGACCGTCAGATCACCGCGAAGATCAGTGCCGGCGCCGACAGCATCATCGACGACGTCTGGTGGGTCAGCGACGATCGCGTCGTCGTGTCGGTGGCGAAGAAATACGGTTCGCGCGACCAGCCCTATGCGACCGGTGAACTTTATGCGACGAACGTGGACGGCTCGGTGCGCCGGCAGATCTTCGGTCGCTATGGACTGGATGGCAACGACCCGCTACCGCGTGCGGCCGAGCTGGTCGACCCGATGCCGGACGATCCGCGCAAGGTGCTGATCAGCATGTACGCGCTCGACACCTCGATGCCGAACACGCGGCTGATGACCCTGGACGCGTACAACGGCAAGCTCGACACCGTGGCGACGGCCCCCATCCGCCGCGCCGACTTCGTCGTGGATGCGACGGGCCAGGTCCGCTTCGCGCTGGGTGCGGGCGAGGACAATGCCAGCAAGCTCTATCACCGCGCCACCAGCGACGCTCCCTGGACGCTGATCAACGACGAGAACACGACGCAGCGTGTCGAAGTGCCAAGGGGCTTTGCGCCCGACGGCCGCACGGCCTACCTGCAGGTCGAGCAGCGCGAGGGGCCGGACGCCATCGTGGCGCTGGATACGGTGACCGGCGAGCGCACGCAGGTACTCCGCGATGCGGTGGTCGATCCCTACCGGATCATCCGCGCCCCGGGCGGTCGCACGCCGGTGGGCAGCTTCTTCATGCACGACAGGCTGCGCACGGCGTTCTTCGACGAAACATCGGAGACGGCGCGCCTCTACCGCAAGCTCGAACGGTCGTTTCCGGGTCATTCGGTCCTGATCACCTCGGGCACGCGCGACGGCAGGCTGAAGGTCGTGCACATCTGGAACGACACCAGTCCGGGCGACTTCTACCTGTTCAACACCGAAACCAACGCGGCCGACCTGATCTTCAGCCGGCGCAGCTGGTTGGATCCGGCCACGCTGGCGCCCAGCGAATCGGTCGCGTTGAAGGCGCGCGATGGCCTGCCGCTCCATGGGTACCTGACGCGCCCCCGCGGCAGCCGGGGTCCGCTGCCGTTGGTGGTGATGCCGCATGGCGGACCGATCGGCATCTTCGATCGCTGGGAGATCGACGACGAGGCCCAGATGCTGGCGCGCGCCGGCTACGCCGTGCTCCGGCTCAATTTCCGCGGCTCGGGCAACTACGGGCGCGCGCACATGCAGGCCGGTGCACGCGAATGGGGCGGTGCGATGCAGGACGACCTCACCGATGCCACGCGCTGGGCGATAGAGCAGAAGATCGCCGACCCGCAGCGCATCTGCCTGTACGGCGCCAGCTATGGCGGCTATGCGGCACTGATGGGCGTGGCGAAGGAGCCGGCGCTGTATCGCTGCGCGGCCGGCTACGTGGGCGTGTACGACCTGGAGCTGATGCACCGGCAGAAATCGCGCCATGCCAAGTGGCTCGGCAACTACATGGACGACTGGGTGGGCGACGAGCGCGCGGCGCTGGCCGATATCTCGCCCACGTCATTGGCGACGAAGATCCGCGTGCCGGTCTTCCTGGCGGCGGGCGAAAAGGACGAGATCGCCCCGCAGGCGCACACCGAGAGGATGGAAAAGGCATTGAAGGCGGCGGGCGTGCCGGTGGAAGCGATGTACGTGCGCACCGAGGGGCACGGCTTCTACGCCGAAGAAAACCGCCGTACGTACTACAACCGGCTGCTGGGGTTCCTGTCGCGCCACCTCGGCGGCGCGGCGGCCAAATGACGCGCGCTCAGGCGCCCACGCGCCTGCGTACCGCGTCGAAATCGCGCACCGGCCGCACCTCGATGCTGCCGGTGCCGATCCACGGGAACTCCTGCGCGATCTTCACCGCCTCGTCCAGGCTGTCGGCCTCGATCAGGTTGTAGCCGCCCAGGATCTCCTTGGTCTCGGCGAACGGGCCATCGACGACCTGTGTCTTGCCGTCGCGAACACGCACAGTGCGTGCGGTGCTGCCGTGCTCGAGCTGCTGCGATTCGAGCAGCGTGCCCTGCGCCTTCAGTTCGTCGGCGTGGGTGATGCAGCCGTGCATCATCTGGTCGAACGCACCGGCAGGCAGCGCTTCGAGCAGCGTGTCGTCGGTATAGATCAGCAACAGGAACTTCATGCGCCCTCCCGGCGAGCCGTGCAGGCCGGGATTGTGCCACGCCCTCGTGACGGGCGATGCCACGGCCGCGGCAGGCGCCGCGCCGCGCTCACTCGGCGGCGGGCGAGCGGTACCAGGCTTCCACGGTGCCCTTGATCTTCATCGTCATCGGATTGCCGCGACGATCCTTGGACTTGCCCACGGGCACGCGCACCCAGCCCTCGCTGATGCAGTACTCCTCCACGTTGTCGCGCTCCACGCCGTTGAAGCGGATGCCCACGCCACGGTCCATCGCCTGGGCGTCATGGAAGGGGCTGCGGGGATCGGAGGCCAGGCGGTCGGGAGGGGTATCGGACATGGTCGTGCATCGTGCGGGCGGAAAGGCGACAGGATACCCGAAGCGCGCCGTTCACCACGCCACGCGGTTGCGGCTGCACACCAGTACGGCCTGCAGCGTCAGCCGTCCGTGGCGCGGATCGGTTGCCAGCCGGGAGGGGTCGGCGATGGCCGGCGCGTGGAAGGCCGCGCCGTCGTGGATGAGCAGCCGGTTCCAGCGTGCCGGCACCGTGCGCACGTGGGCGAAGCTTGCGTTGCTCACGAGCGGGAAGCCCGCGGCGATGGCATGGCGTTGGGAGAACGCGTCCGGCGACAGTGCGTCCGCATCGTGTTCCAGCTGTTCCAGCGCCTGTGCCGACACGCGCGGGGCGAAGAAATGCGTCCCGCCGAGCGCGGTGTCGTGGAACAGGAACAGCTCCGCCACCGCGATGCACTGCTCCGGCACGAAGGTGCGTTCGCGGCGCGGGATCCAGTGCGCGGGCGCCAGTGCCGCCATCGACGATGTCCGCAGCGACAGGCGGCTGGCGCTGCGCAGCACGCGGCGGGCACCCAGCGCGCGTCTGGCGTGATCGCGGAAGACATCGTGCAGCAGGGCGGTGAATTCCTCCGGCATCCGCAGCTGCAGGCCGGGGAACACGGCCAGCGGTGCCGCTTGGAAATCCTCCCGGTACGCCTGCGCGAACGCAGGCAGCCGTTCCGGTGCCAGCAGGGCATCGTCGATGACGACGCAGGCAGCATGTCCGCCAAGGGGCAGGTACTGGACCTGGGGATGCGGATTGAACATGGCGCGGCCTCCCCGGCATGCGGCCAAGCGCGCCGGCACCGCCACGATAGACCGCCGCGCGGGCGGAAACAAAGAACGCCGGGGCGGCCCACCACGACCGCCCCGGCGTGTGCTGCCGTCGAGGAATTACGGCATCAGCACCTTGTCGACCACATGGATCACGCCGTTGCTGGCCTTCAGGTCGGCGGTGGTCACCTTGGCCACGTTGCCCTTGGCATCGGTCAGCGTCACCCCGCCCTCGGTCACCTGCGCCTTCAGTTCGCCGCCCTGCACCGTCTTCAGCGTGGCGGTGCCGCCGCTGGCCTGGATCTGCTGGGTCAGCGTGGCGGCGTCGACGTTACCGGGCACCACGTGGTAGGTCAGCACCGCGGTCAGGTCGGCCTTGCTCTCCGGCTTGAGCAGGGTATCCACCGTGCCGGCCGGCAGCGCGTCGAAGGCGGCGTTGACGGGCGCGAACACGGTGAACGGGCCCGCGCCCTTCAGCGTGTCCACCAGGCCCGCAGCCTGCACCGCACTGACCAGCGTGGTGTGGTCGGGCGAAGCGATGGCGGTGTCCACCACGTCCTTCTGCTCGACGGCGGGCGTGGTGGCTTCGGCGGGGGCTGGGTCGCTGGCTTCGGCCACCGGCATGGGCGCCGCGCCGGCTTCGGCGTCGGCGGTCTTCGGCGAGCATGCGGCGGCGGTGAAGGCGGCCAGCAGCGCAACGGAAAGGACGGTGCGATTCATCGGTATCTCCTGGGTGGTCGGGTGAGGTGTCGGAACTGCGGCAACACGTACGCGCCGCCCTCACGCGCGGATGCATCACATGGCCTTAATATTCAGCCAGCCTTGACGCTGTCCGATCGCCCACGCCCATGACACTGCCCGACCACGAATTCGATCCCGACGACAACTTCCGCCACGCCTTCGATGACGAAGACGACATGGACCTGGACGACACCGAGGCGCTGGTGTGGAACCTGCTGGTCCTGATCAATCCGGGTGACGAGGAGACGGCGTTGCGCCAGTTCGCCGCCTATCGCGACGCCACCGGCGAAGCGGGCACCGAGCCCGACCAGGTGCTGTGGACGTTGAAGGACGCCATCGACTGGACATCCGGCTTCTACGTGGACTGGAAGGACACCGAGACCTTCATCGACTGCGTCAACCAGCTGGCGGCGCGCTATGCCATCGAGATCGACTGGGGCGGCGACCCCAGCGACGAGGACTTCCTCGACGGCACCGATGTGCCCGCCCTGATGGCCACCGCCTACGACCGCCTGCGCGAACACGGCTATACGCTGTGGAACTGGAATACCGGCGGCGATGCCTACGCCGGCTGGATGGCGCTGCGCCGCGACGACGACGGCATGCAGCAGCTGGCGGCGGTGATGGGCGTGGAGATCCGGCCGGGCAGCGACGCGTTCTGATCGCGTCGCTACGGCCACGCACACGCTAGACTCGCGTCGTCGCCCCGTTCCGAGATCGCCCGTCATGCGCGTGCTGCTGGCCTGCCTTGCCTGCCTGGTGCTGTCGATGGCCAATGCCGCGAAGGCGCAGGACGTCACCACGCTGCTGTCGCCCTCCAAGCCGAAGGCGCCCGAAGCGATCACGCTGGCCGACATCCCCGGTCGCGCCGATGCCGACGAGCGCTACGCGGAGGAAGTGTCGCTGCGCGCGGCGCGCGCCGATCCGCTCGGCCGATTGGTGCCGCGGCTGGCGACCATCGAGAAATCGGTGGCGGAGAAGAACGGCCTGTTCGCCTACGGGGAACTGCGCACGCTGCCGGTGCTGCGCCTGGAGAGCATGGAGCGCCACTGGAAGTTCGACGCGCGCCAGTACGCGCGCTGGCGCGGCGACATGCAGGCTTCGGTGGCGCCGTATGCGCAGGATGCAGCGGAACTGGCGCTGCGCCGCGCCGACTGGGAACTCACCCGGCAGGGCATGGCGGCGGACGGCACGCCGGATGCGCTGCGCTCGCGGGTGGAGGGCGTCTCCGCGCGGCTGCAGGCAGCCGAGCAGGCACTGTCCACCCCGCTGGCCGGGCAGATCCGCCTGGGGCAACGCGCCAACCTGCTCGCCGCGCGCATCCAGGCCGGCCAGCAGGCGGTGGACGATGCCATCGCCTACGCCGACCGGCGCCTGTTCCGCCTGGATGCTCCGCCATTGTGGCGCGTGCAGGATCGCACGGTCCTGCGGCGGGACGTGGCGGACAGCCTGAAGCGTGAGGTCCAGCAGGAGAACAGCTTCGTCGCCCAGTACGCCGCGGCGGATGTCGGCAATCAGCGGCTGTTGCATGTGCTGCAGCTGTTGCTGCTGCCGGTGCTGCTGTGGATTGCGTGGCGGCACCGGCGCCGCCGCCTCGATCCGACCGCGGTGCTGGCGACGGAGGCCGAGTCGCGCGTGGTCGGACGTCCGTTCTCCACGTGGTTGCTGCTGTCCATGATCGGCGTGCTGGTGTTCGAGCCGAACGCACCGCTGTTCCTGCACCAGCTGGCGATGCTGGTCGCCCTGGTACCGGTGTTGCGGCTGATGCCGCAGCAAGGCCGTCGCCTGCTTGGGCCGTGGCCCTACCTGGCGACCGCGTTCTACCTGCTGCAGCACCTGGCGGTCCTGCTGATGGCCAGCGACTACCTCTACCGGCTGTACTACCTGGCGCTCTCCCTGCTGGCGCTGGCCGCGACCGGCTGGCTGCTGTGGCGCTCGCGCGGCGAGCGCTACGCCGGCGTGGCCGGCCGCGCCGGGCAACTCGTGCATGGCCTGGCCTGGGGCGGCGTCGCCATCCTGTCGGCGGCGATCGTCGCGAACGTGCTGGGCAACGTGTCGCTGGCGGAGATGCTGACGGCCGGCATCATCGAGAGCGGCTACTTCGCGTTGGTCCTGTATGCGGCGGTGACGGTGCTGGAAGCCCTGTTGCGCCGGCTTGGCGCGCGCCCCGAGGTGCGCCGGCTGTGGCTGATGCGCCGGCATGGCGGCCACCTGCTCGACACGCTCGCGCGCTGGGCGCGCGTGGCGGCAGTGATCGGCTGGATCGCCTACACGATGACCCGCTTCCGCATCTTCCGGCCGGTGTACGACACGGCCAAGGCCATCGTCACGCATCGCTTCGAGTACGGCGAGCTGTCCATCAGCCTGGGCCACGTGCTGGTGTTCTCCATCGGCGTGGTGCTGGCGGTGTGGGTCGCGCGGACCCTGCGTGCGCTGCTGCGCGAGGAAGTGCTGCCGCGCATGTCGCTGCCGCGCGGCGTGGACAACAGCGTGGCGTCGTTGAGCTACTACGTGCTGCTGCTGGTCGGCCTGCTGGCGGCGCTGTCGGCGGCGGGCTTCAAGATCGGGCAACTGGCCTTCATGTTCGGCGCACTGGGCGTGGGCATCGGCCTGGGCCTGCAGGACGTGGTGCGCAACTTCGTCTCCGGCCTGATCCTGATGTTCGAGCGGCCCGTCAAGCCAGGCGATGCGGTGGACATCGGCGGCACCGCCGGCCGCATCCGCACCATCGGCATGCGCGCCACCACGGTGCGCAGCTACGACGGTGCCGACGTGGTGGTGCCCAACGGCATGCTGCTGTCGGACAAGGTGACCAACTGGACGCTGGTCGACCAGAACCGCCGCGTCGACGTGGATCTGGGCGTGGCCTACGGCTCGGACGTGACGCGGGTGATGCAGCTGTTGCAGGAGACCACGCGTACCACACCGGGCATCGCCGACGATCCGGCCCCGGCGGTGCTGTTCACCGGGTTCGGCGCCAGCTCGCTGGACTTCGCCATCCGCGCCTGGACGCGCCGCTTCGACGACTGGGGCACGACCCGCAGCGACCTGATGACCCGGCTGTACGCCGCCCTGACGGAGGCGGGCATCGAGATCCCCTTCCCGCAGCAGGACCTGCACCTGCGGACGGTGTCCGAGCAGGTGCTGCATTCGCTGGCGCGCTCCCCTTCGTCGCAGCAGGATTACATCAATGGCGACACCTGATCCGGAAACGATAGCGCGCCCATTGGGGCCGTTCGACATCGGCCTCATGCGGGACCTGCTGCGGATGTTCGGTCGGGCGTTCGACGACATGCCGACCTACACGGCCGCGCAGCCGGACGACGCTTACCTCGCCCACCTGCTGGGCAGCGACACCTTCATCGCCGTGGCTGCACTGCAGGGCGAGGTCGTGGTCGGCGGACTGGCCGCCTACGTGCTGCCGAAGTTCGAACGTGCGCGTAGCGAGGTCTATCTGTACGACCTGGCGGTGGCAGACACGCACCGCCGCCGCGGCATCGCCACCGCGCTGATAGCGGAATTGCGCCGGATCGCCGCCGCGCGGGGCGCCTGGGTCGTGTTCGTACAGGCGGATTACGGCGACGACCCTGCGGTGGCCCTGTATACCAAGCTGGGCACGCGCGAGGACGTGATGCACTTCGATATCGCGGTGGAGTGAACCGCATCCGTGTCGAAATCGGGGCGGATCTTTCGTCGCTGCGAAGACTGTCCTGGAGACCCGCGATGATCCCGCCCTTCGACGTGCAGCGCATCGACCACCTTGTCCTGCGCGTGCGCGACCTTGCACGCAGCGTCCGCTTTTACGGCGAGGTGCTGGGTTGCCATGTGGAGCGCCGGCGCGAACACCTGGGCCTGGCGCACCTGCGTGCAGGCGCTTCCATGATCGATCTGGTCGACGTGGCGGGAAAACTGGGCGCGCGGGGCGGGGCGCCGGCGGGCGTGGAAGGGCGCAACGTCGACCACCTGCGCCTGCGCATCGATCCTTTCGACGAAACGGCGCTCCGGGTGCATCTGGCGCGTTTCGGCATCGCACCGGTGGGGCCGGCGGACATCAACTTCGGCGCGGAAGGCGACGGATTGTCGCTGTACTTCCAGGATCCCGACGGCAACACCATCGAGCTGAAAGGGCCTGCCTCACGGATGGCCGGGGTCGGGCACGCTGGCGACCGGGGCGGATGAGGCGACCGCCTGCACGGGCGCCTGCGGCATCGCGGTGTCGGCATCCGGCAAAGGCGCACCCGGCGACAGCAGTCGACCTTCGCCCTGCAATGCGTCCTCGGCCGCCTTGGTCATCACCACGATGCTGATGCGGCGGTTGATCGGATTCTGCGGGTTCTGCTTGTCGAACAGCACCGACGACGACAGGCCGACGACGCGCGATACCTTCTCCTCGTGCATGCCACCGGCCACCAGCGCACGGCGCGCGGCGTTGGCGCGTCCGGCGCTGAGTTCCCAGTTGGTGTAGTCGCGGCTGGAGGCGTACTGCGTGGTGTCGGTATGGCCGGTGATGCTGATGTGGTTCGGCACCTGGTTGATGAAGGTCGCCAGCTCCGCGAGGATCGCCTGCGTGTACGGCTTCAGTACGGTCCCGCCCAGGTCGAACATCGGCCGGTTCTGTTTGTCGACGATCTGGATGCGCAGGCCTTCCGGCGTCAGGTCCAGCAGCAGCTGATCCTTGAACGGTTCCAGCGCCTGACTCTTGCCGATGGCTTCCTCCAGTGCCTGCATCAGCGACTCCAGGCGCTGTTTTTCCTCCGCCTTGCGCTGCGCCTCGGACGCCTGCTGCGCATCGCCGGGCGGCTTGGCGAAGGGGTTGTCGCTCTCGCCCTTGGGCATGTCCATGGTGCCGCCGAGCTTGATCATCGACGTGCTGGCGCCACCGGGGCCGGCGGGACCGGGCGCGGGCGAGAAGCTCTTGCCGCTCAGTGGACTGGGATTGCGGAAGTACTCCGAGATCGCCGCGCGTTCCTTGTTGGTGGTGGCGCCCATCAGCCACATCACCAGGAAGAACGCCATCATCGCGGTGACGAAGTCCGCGTAGGCGACCTTCCACGAGCCGCCGTGATGGCCGCCGCCGGCGACCTTCTTGACCCGGCGGACGATGATGGTGGGGCGCTGTTCGCTCATCGCCGTGGCTTACTTGTTGGCCTTCAGGTGCGCTTCGAACTCGGCGAACGGCGGACGCACGTCCGAGGGCAGCGTCTTGCGCGCGAACTCCAGCGCCACCGCCGGGTTGTAGCCGCGCAGACAGGCGAGCAGGGCCGTCTTCACCGACTCGTACATGCGGCTGTCCTGTTCGACCTGCGCCTCGATGGCGGCCGCCAGCGGCGAGACGAAACCATAGGCCAGCAGGATGCCGAGGAAGGTGCCGACCAGCGCGGCGGCGACGTGCGCACCGACCGCGGCGATGTCGCCGCCGATCGAGCCCATCGTCACGATGATGCCGAGCACCGCGGCCACGATGCCGAAGCCGGGCAGGCCGTCGGAGACTTTTTGCAGCGCGTGCGCCGGCGCCATCGCCTCGTGGTGGTGCTTTTCCAGCTCCAGCTCGAGCAGCGGCTCCAGTTCGTGCGGCTCGATGTTGCTGCCCACCATCAGGCGCAGGCATTCGGTCAGGAAATCGAGCAGGTGGTGGTCGCCGAGGATCTTGGGGTACTTCTGGAACAGCGGGCTGCTGGTCGGGTTCTCGATGTGCTCTTCCAGCGACATGAAGCCGTCGCGACGCGCTTTGTTGAGCATCTCGTGGATCAGCGTGAGCACGTCCAGGTAATCCGAGGACTTGTACTTGGCACCCTTGAACACAGACAGCGTGGCGGTCAGCGTGCCCTTGACCACCTTGGTGGGGTTGCTGGCCATGAACGCGCCCAGCGCGGCGCCGCCGATGATGACCAGTTCGAACGGCTGCCACAGGGCGCCGAGCTTGCCGTGCGAGCCCAGGTAGCCGCCGATCACGCTCAGGGTGACGATGATGAAGCCGACGATGATGAGCATGGCGACATGGGCGCAGGGTAGGGTTTCCTCAGGATCGGCCCGGTCATCCGTTTCTTGAGGGACGACCGTTCGTCGGCACCTGCCCGGGCAATGACCTTCGGCAGGGTTGACTACAGTTGTCGTCACGGGCATGTTGACGACAACTGTAGTCACGAGGCGATCCCATGCCCGGCAAGGCCCGCAAGTCCATCGGCGACCAGGAACTGGCGCTGCTGCAGCATCTGTCCGAACACGGCGAGGCCAGCGTCGGTGAAGTCGCCGCTGCCTTCGGCGAACCGCGCGGGCTGGCCCGCTCCACCGTGCTGACCATGATGGAGCGGCTGCGGGCCAAGGCGTACCTGCGGCGACGCCAGGTCGACGGCGTGTACCGTTACGCGGCGGCGGCCCAGTCCGACGACGTCATGCGCAGCGCGGTCGGCAGCTTCGTGGAGAAGACCCTGCAGGGCTCGCTGTCGCCGTTCGTGGCGTGGATGTCCCAGCGTACCGAGGTAAGCGACGACGAACTGGCCGAACTGGAAGCGCTGGTCGCCAACCTGCAGTCCAAGCGGAAGGAGGGCTGACATGGATCTCGTCGCACTGGCCGATGGCCTCCTGTCGCGGCTGCTCGCCGTCGGGCTGCAGGCGTTGTTGCTCGCCGCCCTGGTGTGGGTGCTGTGTCGCTATCTGCCGCGACTGGATGCACGCACCCGGGCCTGGCTGTGGTGGCTGGTCGCCTCGCAGATGGTGGTCGGCCTGGTCTGGTACGCACCGGTGGCGCTGCCCCTGCTGCCGGCCGAGCCCGTCGCCGCGCCGGTCGTGCTGGCGATGGCTGCCGAGCCAGCGACATACGCAGTGCCCGCGATGGCGGCCGGACCGGTGCCGGCGACGCAGGCATCGCGGCTCGACACCGGCGTCCTGCTGCTCGCTGCCTGGCTGGCGGGCGTCGCGGTGATGCTGGCGAACACGCTGCGCCACGCCTGGCGCCTGCATGGACTGGTGCGGCACGCGCGTCCCTGTCGCGACCGCCGCGTGCAGGCGCTTTACCGCGCGCTGGCGCAGCGGCTCGGCGTCGTCGCGGCCCCAGAGCTGCGGGTCAGCGACGACATCGACTCGCCGATGCTGGCCCGGCCCTGGCGTCCGGTGCTGATGCTGCCGGCCTCCTCCCTCGCCACGATGGGCGACGACGACCTGCGCATGGCCCTGCATCACGAACTGGCGCACCTGCAGCGCCGCGACCTCTGGTGGGCGTGGATGCCGGCGCTCGCGCAGCATCTGTTCTTCTTCCATCCGGTCGCGCACCTGGCCGCCCGCGAATACGCCTTCGCCCGCGAAGTCGCCTGCGATGCCGCCGTGCTGCAGGACGAACAGCACGCCCCCCACGACTACGGACGCCTGCTGGTGAAGCTGGGCGTTTCCACCGCACCGTCGCCGGCACTCGCCGGCGCTTCCCCCACGTTCCGCATCCTCAAGAGGAGACTGCTGATGCTGCAGCACACCGCTTCCCCCCTGCGCGCCGGCGCGCTGGCCCTGACCCTCGGCATCGTGCTGCTGGGCGTGGTGCCGTACCGCGTGATCGCCAGCGGCACGCCGGCCGCGCCTTCCGCGCCGGTGGCGCCGGTCGTCGTCGCGCCACCGGCCACGCCCACCCTTGCGCCGTCGCCGCCTGCCGCGCCCCGCGCCGTCGTGGTCGCCGACGCGCGCGACATGCCGGCCCCTCCGGCGCCGCCCGCTCCCCCTGCAGCGCCGACCATCGCGCCGCCCGCACCGCCGCCGCCGCCCACGCTCCGCACGCGGGGCGCCTTCAGCATCAGTGATACGCGCGGCGGTGATGCCTACGTGCTGATCGAAGGCGACGACGTGACGATGGCGGGCGACAGTGACGACATCCGCACCGCCCAGCGCTTGCAGCAGGGCAATGCCCCGGTGCTGTGGGTGCGGAAGAACGGCAAGCAGTACGTGGTGCGCGATGCCGCCACGGTGCAGCGGATGAAAGCGGCGCATGCACCGGTCCAGGCACTGGGTGAGCAGCAGGGCAAGCTCGGCGAACAGCAGGGTGCGCTCGGCGAACGCCAGGGCGAGCTCGGCTCGAGACAAGGCGAGCTGGGGGTGAAGATGGCGGAGATCGCGCAGGATCAGGCCGCCGCCGCCCTGCGTGGCGCCGACACCCGCGAGGCCGCCAACGACCGCCGCATGAAGGCGCTGCAGGACGAACAGGAGGCCTTGGCCCGGCAGCAGGAGGTCCTCGCCCGCCAGCAGGAGCCCCTCGCGCGGCAGCAGGAGGCGTTGGCGCGCAAGCAGATGGCGGCGACCGACAGGCTGCAGCGCGACGTCGATCGCCTGCTGGACGAGGCGATCCGCAGCGGCAAGGCGCAACAGCTCTGAGTGCCCCGTAGAGCGGAGCTTGCTGCGCTGCTCTCCGGCTCCACCACAGGAGATTGAAAGACCAAGGAGCCGAGCAAGCTCGGCTCTACGGCATCAGGATTCTGCCGCGTGTCCGCTCCACTGCGAGCGCGCGATGCGGATGATGGCGCGGACCTGATCGCGGTCGCGATGGCGGGAAATGGCAACGGCGCCGAGCCGCAACGCCTGTTCGCGCAGTTCCTCGGTCAGGTCGTAATGCGCGCCGCTGCGCTTGTCCTGGAACGCGCGTCGCGGCACGCCCAGCCGTTCCGCCATCGCGTGCAGTTCGTCCAGCGTGTCGGCCATCAGGTGGGCCCAGCGCCGGCCCCGCCACAGCGTGACGGCGTCGTCCACGTAGACGCTCATCGCGGCACGGTGGCCTTCGGCGGTCGCACCATGCGGTCCATCAGGTGCTCCAGCGTGGCCGCCAGGTCGCCACAGCGGCCCATGTGCACCGGCGAGGTCTGGATGATCGAACTGCGTTTGGCCGTGAGCCAATGGAAGCGCGAACGCGGCGGCAGCAGGCCGATCGGTGCGGCCGCTTCGCCGCCGCGGCAGATCGCCGGGATGGTATCCAGGTGCCGACGCAGCGATTCCAGGTCCAGCGTGGGATCGAGGGCGAGCAGTCGCGCATCGTCCAGTTCGATGCGTGCCTCGAGGAACTTCGCACGCTCGCATGACAGGATGATGCCGACGTTGACGAACTCCTCGCGTTCCACGCGTGGGACGACGCGGATCACGGCGTAGTCGTAGGTGTCATGCGCGCGCACGGATCGCCTCCTGCACGAACGCATCGCGCTGCGCCACACGGCGGACCAGGTATCGGACGTACGCGGCGCGCTGCGTCTCCGGATCACCGAAACCATCGGGGCCCTGCAGCCACGCATCGGGTACGTCGGCGACGATGCCGGCGATCTTGGCTTCGGTCAGCACGGCCGCCATGCCGCCGTCGATCTCCGCCAGCCGCGAGGCCCCGCGCAGCAGCACGTGGTCGCGGATCAACGGGAACGCTTTGTCCGCGCCCGACACGTCGCCGTCCCACCCATGGTGGAAGTACAGCGCGGCGCCGTGGTCGATCAGATAGAGCCTGCGGTGCCACATCAGCAGGTTGGTGTTGCGCGCCGTGCGGTCGACGTTGCTGATGAAGGCATCGAACCAGACGATGCGCGACGCCAAGTCCGCATCGGGCTGTTCGGCAACGGGGTCGAAGTTCACCGCGCCCGGCAGGTAGTCCATCGCCAGATTGAGTCCCGCGCTGGCCTTGATCAGGTCCTGGATCTCCGGATCGCCTTCGGTGCGCGCGAGTTCGGCGTCCAGGTCCATCAGCGCCAGGTCCGGCATCGGCAGTTGCAGCGCCTTGGCGAGTCCGCCGGCGATCACTTCGGCCACCAGCGCCTTCGGGCCCTGGCCGGCGCCACGGAACTTGAGCACGTAGAGGCCTTCGTCGTCGGCTTCCACGACGGCGGGCATGGAGCCGCCTTCGCGCAGTGGGGTGACGTAGCGGGTGGCGGTACGGAGGGGGAGCGTCATCAGGCCGCTAGGATAGCGCGCCGGCGCATCGGGCTCAGGTGGAGCGCGCCACACCCATGCGCCGCAACAGCAGGTAGACCCCGACGCTCGAGGCGGCGCCCAGCAGCAGCGCGAACGCCAGCCCATGGGCGCTGTGCGCGAACGGCAGGCCGGGCAGGTTCATGCCGAACAGGCCGGCGACCAGGCTGGGCGGCAGCAGCAGGGCGGTGATCATGGACAGCACGTACAGGTGGCGGTTGGTGCGCTCGGCCAGCTTGGCGGCCACTTCGTCCTGCAGCAGGCGCGCGCGTTCCTGCAGCGTGCCGACATCGCCGTCCAGGTCGTCGAACCGCTGGTTGAGGCGGGCGATGGCGGCGAGCAGCGCGTCGTCGGCATCGCCCGCATGACGTTGCTCGAACGGTTTCAGTACGCGCCGCATGGCGGTGAGCGGGCGGTGCAGGCGCACGGTCTGGTGGCGCAGCTGCGCCAGGTCGCGGCGCTCCTCGCCGATGCTGTCCGCCAGCACGCGGTCCTCGATGCGGTCCAGCCGCACGGACAGTCCGTCGCTGCTGCGTTCCACCGTGTCGGCGAAGCGTGCGGCCACCATCTCCAGCAGACGCACCGGAGAATCGGCCGCTGCGCCGGCGACCACCGCGCGGCGCGCCGCTTCCAGCGAGCGCAGCGCCTGCCGTCGCGCGGTGACCAACAGGCGTCCGGCCATGGCGAAATGCAGCCAGCCGATGCCGTCGTCGCCGCGCAGCTGGCCTTCGGCCGCCGGATCGACGCCGCGCTGGTGCACCCAGTCGACGAACACGCCGTGCGCCACCGTGTCTTCGAGCTGCAGGTTGACGTGCGTGTCGGGCGACAGGAGCGTCGCCTGCGCCTCCTCGGGGAGCGCCAGCAGCGCGACGATCTGCGCACTGCGGACATCGCTCAGGTCCAGGTGCAGCCAGTGCCAGTCATCGCCGGGAGGCTGCCGCAACGCGCCCGCATCGTAGGTGGCCGCATCGCACGGATGGGCGCGTCCGTCGCCATCGAACCGGTACAGCCAGAGCGCGGCGGACCATCCGGCGGACGCCGGCAAGGAAGCTGTGTGATCGTGCGGGGTGGCCATGCATGACAGCCTGGCGACGATGGGGTGACGATCAGGCTACCGTCGGCATGTGCCGGTCTCGTGACAGGCGGCTATCGTCACCCCGCCGCGCGCGACTCCGCCCCGCCGCGCTGCAGCGGATCGGGCAGCGGCTCACCGTTCGGGGTGAAGGCCAGCGACACCGAGTTCAGGCAGTGGCGTTCGCCGGTCGGGGGCGGCCCGTCCGGAAACACATGGCCCAGGTGGCTGTGGCAGCGCGCGCACACGATCTCGGTGCGGACCATGCCGTAGCTCGTGTCGCGGATGCGGCCGATGTGCGCCTCGTCCACCGGCTGGAAGAAGCTCGGCCAGCCGGTGCCGGAGTCGAACTTGGCACTGGACCGGAACAGCGGCAGGCCGCACAGGCGGCAGGTGTAGACGCCGTCCTGCTTGTTGTCCAGGAACACGCCGCAGAACGGCGCCTCGGTGCCGTGCTGCAGCAGCACCCGGCGCTCGTCTTCGCTCAGGCCGGCGATCAGCGCCGTGCGCTGCGCATCGGTCGGCGGGGTGAGGTCGAAGGCCGTCATGAAGGTGCTCCGCAGGAGGGGGTACCCCCGATATGGTGCCGGTCCGTACCCATCACAACCTGCAGCGGCATCGCCGCCACCCCTCTGCGACGTGGCCGTCGCCGGCGCCACGCGGCGTGGCGCCGGTATGGGCGTGCGATCAGGGCGTGGCCGTCAGCGCGGCATTGTCCTTGAACTCGCGGCGCAGCCAGTCGTCGATCAGGCGCTTCTCGTAGCGCAGGCTGTCGTTGCTGTTGACGTTGGTGCCCGTCAGGAAACCATGGTCGACCAGCTTGCGCTCGCCTTCGGCCAGCATCTGCCCGTCAGGGCCCTTCACGACGAAACGCAGCGTCATCCGCGGCGGGTAGATGTCCTTGACGATGCGGATGTCCTGCATCGCTGCGCGCACGACGGGTTCGTACCGGCCCGCGCGGTCGATGTCGGTGATGGTGACGTCCATGGTCTGGCCGCGCGCCAGGCGCTGGCCGGCTTCATCCCGCAGGTACCGCGCCAGGTCGACGACCCACGTGCCCTGTTCGGACTCCCAGCGGTTGCCACTGAACTTGATCTCGCTGAACTGTGCGGGATCGGTCCACTGGACGCTGACCGCGCCACCCTCGGTGGGCAGACTGCGTGGAATGTCCGGGTCGGTGACGTTCTTCGGCCTCGCCTGGCCGGGCAGCGCGGCGGCCAGCGCGATGAAGGCAGTGAGCAGCAGGGCGGGGGCTTTCATGAGCGTTCCTCGGCAGGTAACCAGGGCGATTGTGCGCCCGGCCGCAAACCGGCGGCCACGTCGCCAACGGGCCGGCTTACGGAAGGTTCAGGGCGGGACTCATGCTGTCCGGGGGGTGCGCATGCGCTCCACGTCGCGCAGCGGCGGCGCACCGAACATGCGGCTGTACTCGCGGCTGAACTGGGAGGGGCTTTCATAGCCCACGCGATGGCCGGCGCTGGCGGCGTCCATCACCTCGCTGAGCATCAGGCGACGCGCTTCCTGCAGGCGCAGCTGCTTCTGGTACTGCAGCGGGCTCATCGCGGTGACCGCCTTGAAATGATGGTGCAGGGCCGAGGGGCTCATGTGCACCTCGCGGGCGATGTGGTCGATCCGCAGGGGCTGCGCATAGTGCTGGCGCAACCAATGGATCGCCTTGGCCACGCGCTGGCCCTGGCTGTCGGCGATGCCGATGTGGCGCAGCATCGCACCCTGCGGGCTGCACAGCACGCGGTAAAGGATCTCGCGCTCCACCAGCGGCGCCAGCAATGGGATGTCCTGCGGCGCATCGAGCAGCTTCACCAGGCGGATCGCGGCCTCCAGCAGTTCCACGCTGCTGGGGGCCAGGCACAGGCCGCGCGACGGCGGCGGCAGCGGCGCCCTCGCGGATTCGGCCTCGGTCACGAGCTCGGCGATGGTGGACGGGGAAAGCTTCAGCACCAGGCACAGGTAGGGCGCGTCGGGGGCCGCTTGGGTGACCTGGGCCGTCACCGGCAGGTCGACCGAGGCCACCACGAAGCGGCTGGCGTCGTAGTCGTAGACCTCGTCGGCCAGGATCGCGCGCTTGGCGCCCTGCACGATCAGGCACAGGGCGGCTTCCTGCACGCCGCGCGCCGGCAGCGGCATGGGGGCACTCAGCCGGGAGAAATGCAGCGCGGGAATCGTGGTGGCGTGTAGGCCGTCTTCGCCGGTGGATCGTTCAATCAGGCCGGCCAGTTCGCGCAGGCAGGCTTCATGGGCGGGCGTGTTGTCGGGCATGGATTGTCCCTGTGGTGCGAACGCGGGGGAGGGAAACGAGTCTACGCAGCGCCGGGGTGGATGACATGGCGCGGAAGGCGCCCGGGCAGGATCGGGCAAGGATCGTGGAGGAATCCGATATCGGGCAAGCGCCATCGGCGCCCAGACTGCGTCCCTTCCCGACGCAGTCCGCGCCGGGCTTCCCCCAAGAGGTGTCCCATGTCCGGAATCCAAGGAAAAGTCATCGCCATCACCGGTGCCAGCAGCGGCATCGGCGAAGCGGCCGCGCGCGAACTCGCCCGCCGCGGTGCCCACGTCGTCCTCGGCGCGCGACGCACCGACCGGCTGGAGCGGCTGGTCGCCGAGATCACCGCTGCCGGCGGCAGCGCGCGCTGCCGTGCGCTCGACGTCACCCGCCTTGAAGACGTGCAGGCGTTCGTGGCGTTCGCCCAGGCCGAATACGGCCGGCTCGACGTGATCGTCAACAATGCCGGCGTCATGCCGCTGTCGCCGCTGGCCGCGCTGAAGATCGACGAGTGGAATGCCATGATCGACGTCAACCTCCGCGGCGTGCTGCACGGCATCGCGGCGGCTCTGCCGATCATGCAGGAACAGGGCAGGGGGCAGGTCATCAACGTGGCCTCCACCGCGGGCCATCGGGTGTGGCCGAGCGCCGCGGTCTATTGCGCCACGAAGCACGCGGTGATCGCGCTGTCCGAAGGCCTGCGCCAGGAGCACGACAGGCTGCGCGTCACCGTGGTGTCGCCCGGCGTGACCACCAGCGAGCTGGCCGAAACCACCAGCGATGCCGGCATCAAGGCGTGGCTGGAGGATTTCCGCCAGGTCGCGATTCCCGCCGACGCCGTGGCGCGCGCGATCGCCTATGCCGTCGAACAGCCCGACGACGTGGACGTCAGCGAGGTCATCGTGCGGCCGGCCGCCAGCCCGAACTGACGTTTCGTCGGCAGGCAACAAAGTATTCCATGCCCAGGGGTTGCCGCCCGCGGGACGGGGGAGTGCAATGGCGCACTCCCCCGCTTCTGGAACTCTCCCCATGGAATACCGTTACCTCGGCGCGTCCGGCTTCCGCGTGCCCGTCCTCTCCTTCGGCACCGGTACCTTCGGGGGCCAGGGTGCGCTGTTCAGTGCCTGGGGCAGCACCGACGTGGCCGAAGCGCGCCGCCTGGTCGACATCTGCCTCGACGCCGGTCTGACCATGTTCGACAGCGCCGACGTCTACTCCAAGGGCGCGGCTGAGGAGATCCTCGGTGAAGCGATCAAGGGCAGGCCGCGCGATGCGCTGATCATTTCCACCAAGGCCACCTTCCGCTTCGGCGATGGCGAGAACCAGGTCGGCTCTTCCCGCCACCACCTCATCAACGCCGTCGACGCGGCACTCAAGCGGCTCGGCACCGACTACATCGACCTGTTCCAGCTGCATGGCTTCGACGCGCGCCCGCCGGTGGAAGAAGTGCTGTCCACGCTCGACACGCTGGTGAAGGCGGGCAAGATCCGCTACCTCGGCGTGTCCAACTTTTCCGGCTGGCACCTGATGAAGTCGCTGGCCGCCGCCGACCGGCACGGCTGGACGCGCTACGTGGCGCACCAGGCGTACTACTCGCTGGTCGGTCGCGACTACGAATGGGAGCTGATGCCGCTGGCCGCCGACCAGGGCGTGGGCGCGGTGGTGTGGAGCCCGCTGGGCTGGGGCCGCCTGACCGGCAAGATCCGCCGCGGCCAGCCGCTGCCCGAGAACAGCCGCCTGCAGTCGCAGACCGCCCACGATGCCGGCCCGCAGGTCGACCTGGAGTACCTGTACGACGTGGTCGATGCACTGGACGAGGTCGCGCAGGAAACCGGCAAGACCATCCCGCAGGTCGCGCTGAACTGGCTGCTGCAGCGTCCGACCGTGAGCACCGTGGTGATCGGGGCACGCAACGAAGCGCAGCTGAGGCAGAACCTCGGTGCGGTCGGCTGGAACCTCACCCCGGAGCAGGTGGCGAAGCTGGACAAGGCCAGCCAGCGGCCGAAGCCGTACCCGTACTGGCACCAGGCCGGCTTCGCCTACCGCAATCCCACGCCGGTCTGAGTGCACCGCACGGTGGCCCCCTTTGTAGGAGCGACGTAAGTCGCGACCGCGCCAATACCCCGTGCAGAAACAAGAACGCGCAGCAGCGCGCCCTGATGAGAATCCATCGGCTTTCCGTGGGTGGCCAGGTGCGCGGTCGCGACTTACGTCGCTCCTACAGGGTGGGCCTGCTACATTCGCCTTCTCTTCATTCGACTTCCGGATACTCCATGCGCCTGTGTGTCCTTGCCGCCGTCCTGTCCGTCGCCTGCGCGCCTGCGTTCGCTGCCACCACCTACGTGAAGGCCGGCCGCCTGCTCGATGTCGAATCCGGACGCATGCTGACCGACCAGGCCATCGTGATCGAGGACACGCGCATCACCGCCATCGGTCCGGCCGCGAGCACGCCGGTGCCGGCCGGCGCGACGGTGCACGACCTGTCGGGAAAAACCGTGCTGCCCGGCCTGATGGATGCCCACGTGCACCTGCACGGCGACGCCGACCTGCAGGGCTACCGGCGCCTGGCCATCTCGCTGCCGGCGGCGGCGATCAAGGGCGCGAAGAATGCGCGTACCACCCTCCTGGCCGGCTTCACCACGGTTCGGGTACCGGGCTCGCCCGGTTACGCCGACGTGGCGCTGCGCGATGCCATCGCGAACGGCGAGGTCGAGGGTCCGCGCATCCTCGCCGGCGGCGTCGCCATCGGCATCACCGGCGGCCACTGCAGCGATAACAACCTGCTGCCGGCCGAGTACAAGGCCGTGGGCGAGGGCGTGGCCGACGGTCCCTGGGCCGTGCGGCAGAAGGTGCGGCAGGACGTGAAGTTCGGCGCCGATTTCATCAAGACCTGTTCCACCGGCGGCGTGCTGTCCAAGGGCACCGAGGTCGGTGCGCCGCAGTACTCGCTGGAGGAACTGAAGGCGCTGGTCGACGAAGCGCACGCGCTGGGGCGCAAGGTCGCCTCGCACGCGCACGGCGCCACCGGCATCCGCAATGCGTTGCTCGCCGGCGTGGACTCCATCGAGCACGCCAGCTTCATCGACGACGAAGGCATCGCGCTGGCCAAGAAGAACGGCACCGTGCTGGTGATGGACATCTACAACACCGAGTACATCCTCGGCGAAGGCGAGAAGGCCGGGTTCCTGCCTGAATCGCTGGAGAAGGAGCGCCGCGTGGGCGCCACCCAGCGCGAGAACTTCCGCAAGGCGCACCAAGCCGGCGCCATCATGGGCTTCGGCACCGATGGCGGCGTGTATCCGCACGGCCTCAATGCGCGCCAGTTCTCGCGCATGGTGCAGTTCGGCATGACTCCGCTGCAGGCGATCCGCTCGGCCACGCTGGTCAATGCGCGGCTGTTCGGCATCGACAAGGAGGTCGGCGTGCTGAAACCCGGCTACTACGCCGACCTGATCGCCGTCGACGGCGACCCGCTGCAGGACGTGGCCGTGCTGGAGAACGTCGGCTTCGTGATGAAGCAGGGCCGTGTGTACAAGAACTCTGCCGGCGAGTGAGGTCCCGCGCATGCCCAGGCCCGTGAAGATCGATTTCGTCTCCGATGTCGCCTGCCCCTGGTGTGCGATCGGCCTGGCCGCACTGGAACGCGCCATGGCGGACATCGGCAACGATCTGCAGGTCGAGTTGCGCTTCCAGCCGTTCGAGCTCAATCCCGACATGGGCCCGCAGGGCGAGTCGATCGCCGAACATCTCGGGAAGAAATACGGCCTGAGTGCGGAACAGCTGGCCCAGAACGGCGAGGCGCTGCGTCAGCGTGGCGAGGCGCTCGGGTTCCGCTTCGACCTGCAGAAGCGCGACCGCATCTACAACACCTTCGATGCGCACCGCCTGCTGCACTGGGCGGGCGAACGCGGCGCCGCACCGCGGCTCGCGCTCAAGCGGGCCCTGCTGCAGGCGTATCACGGTGAAGGACGCAACGTGTCCGACCACGACACGCTGGTCGCGATCATCGAAGCGACGGGACTGGATGCGGCCGAGGCCCGCCAGGTCCTGGCTACGGGCCGTTTCGCCGCGGAGGTCCGCGAGCGCGAACGCTTCTACCAGCAGCAGGGCATCCGCGCGGTGCCGGCGGTGATCTTCAACGACCGCCACCTGATACAGGGCGGCCAGCCTGCGGACGTGTTCGAACAGGCACTGCGACAGCTGTCGGGAATTGCGGCGTAAGAGGATCAGCCGTGGCGGGCCAGCAGGACGGACTCGTTGCTGGGCATTTCCACCACCACGGCGGTCGGGATGCCATGGTGCTGGTGCAGGGTGGCGGCGAGCAGCTTGGCGCTTTCGCGCGCATCGCCCAGGTTGTCGAACCAGTTGCGGCCGTACTGGCCTTCGTAGAGTTGCCAGCCTTTGTCGTTGGCGGCGATGGTGAACAGCAGGCGGGGCATGACGGACTCCGGTCAACACGCCGGGCAGGGAACCGGCGTGCAGACTGTGCGCGAATGTGCCAGTTATCACATTCGGCGGAAGTCCCGGATCCGCGTAGGAAAAGTCCTACGCGGCTGTAGGTAGGACGCCCGGCCTCAGCGCAGCAGGGGCTCCAGGGCCTTCCAGACATGGTCCCGCAGCTTGGGTTGCGCGCTCGCGACCGGGTGCAGGTTGTCGGCCTGGTAGGCGTTGCGGTCCAGCGCGATGGGTTCCAGCAGGAACGGCAGCAGGGCGGTGCCGTACTGCTTCGCCAGCACGCTGTAGTTCTGCTCGAACCCGCGCGTGTAGTCCGGTCCGTAGTTGGGCGGCATGCGCATGCCCACCAGCAGCACCTTCGCCTTGCGTGCCTGCGCGGCCTTGATCATCTTTTCCAGATTGGCGCGCGTCTGCGCCAGCGGCAGGCCGCGCAACCCATCGTTCGCCCCCAGCGCGATGACCACGACGGCGGGCTTGTGGCGTTGCAGTTCCGCCTCGATGCGCGCCGCGCCGCCGGCGGTCGTCTCGCCGCTGATGCTGGCGTTGACCACCCGCCATCCCGGCCGGGTCTTGCCGATACGGTCAGCGGTCAGGGCCACCCAGCCCTGTGCGGGTGACAGGCCATAGGCGGCCGACAGCGAATCGCCCATCACCAGAAGGGTGCGGGCGGCCTTCGCGGGTGCGGACTGTGCGGTCTGCGCCACGACGGGACGTGCGAATAATGCGACGAACAGAAGCACGACCAGGCCCGACGCCCATTGCATGCGTGCGCGCCCGGCCCCATACCTGCCTGAATAACGAAACATGCGAACCGTGCTCCCGATGATCCACGAAATGACCGACGAGACGATCATGGCCGACGCCAGCAGACTGCACACTGAAGCCCACGCCTCCGCCCGCGCCGTCCTCGACGTGCAGGGGCTGGGCAAGCACGTGACGCTGCCCGGCGGCGAACTGACGATACTCGAGGAGGTGGGCTTCCGCATCGGCCATGGCGATACCGTGGCGATCGTCGGGGCATCGGGGTCGGGCAAGAGCACGCTGCTGTCCCTGCTGGCCGGACTGGACGTGCCCAGCACGGGTTCGGTGACGCTCGACGGCGAGCGCATCTCCGCCATGGACGAGGACGGCCGGGCACGCGTGCGCGGCGAGAAGGTCGGCTTCGTGTTCCAGAGCTTCCAGCTGCTGCCCTCGCTGACGGCGCTGGAGAACGTCATGCTGCCGCTGGAATTGCGCGGCGATGCCGACGTGGAAGGGCCGGCGCGGCAGATCCTGCAGAAGGTGGGCCTGGGCGAGCGCCTGGCCCATTACCCGCGCCAGCTGTCCGGTGGCGAACAGCAGCGCGTGGCACTGGCCCGTGCGTTCGTCACCCGGCCGTCGCTGCTGTTCGCGGACGAGCCCACCGGCAATCTCGATACCCACACCGGGCAGGCGATCATCGAGCTGCTGTTCGCGCTGAACGCCGATGCCGGCACCACGCTGGTGCTGGTGACGCACGACGACCACCTGGCGGCACGCTGCCAGCGCCTGCTCCGGCTGGATGCCGGACGCCTGCAGGGTGGGGCCGCATGAGGACGCTGGCGCTGGCCTGGCGCCAGTTGCGGCGCGACCTGGCCGCGGGCGACATCCGCATCCTGTTCGCTGCGCTGGTGCTGGCGGTGGTGGCGGTGACCTCGGTGGGTTTCGTCACTGATCGCGCCGAGCGCGCGCTGGCGATCGAGGCGAATCGTCTGCTGGGCGGCGACGTGGTGGTGCGCGGCGATGCGCCGCCCACCGAGGCGCTGCGTGCGCTGGCCGCGGCACCGGGCCTGCGCGTGACCGAAACGCGGGAGCTGCAGAGCATGATCCGCGCCGGCGAGTCGCTGTCGCTGGGCGACCTGCGCGCGCTGGGCGAAGGATTTCCGCTGCGCGGCAGCTTCCGCATCGTCGATCGCGCGGGTGCGGCCGAGCGAGATGCCCGTGGCATCCCCGCGCCGGGCACGCTCTGGATCAGCCAAGCGGGCGCGGAGACGCTGGGCGCGAAGCCGGGTGACGCCATCGGCATCGGCACGCGCACGTTGAAGCTGGCCGCGCTGGTGACGCAGGAGCCAGATGCGGCGCTCGACTACTTCAATGTCGCGCCAAAGGTCTTCCTCAACCTCGCCGACCTGCCGTCCACCGGATTGGTGCAGGAAGGCAGCCGCCTGCGCTACCGCCTGGTCGTGGCCGGCGATGCGGCCGCGGTCGAAACCTTCACCGCGGCGGTCAAGCCGCAACTCGCGCGCGGCCAGCGCATGGAGACGATTCAGGACGCGCGCCCGGAAGTGCGCTCCGCGCTGGATCGGGCCAGCCGCTTCCTCGGCCTGGCGGCGCTGGTGTCCGTCGTGCTCGCCGCCGTCGCCGTGGCGATGGCCGCACGGCGCCACAGCGAGCGCCATCTGTCCGGTACTGCCGTCATGCGCTGCCTGGGTGCGCAGCAGCGCACGCTGGTGGGCATCCACGTCGGCGAACTGGTGCTGCTGGGATTGGCCGCCTGCACGGTGGGCGTACTGATCGCGTTCGGCCTGCAATGGGGTATCGGCCGCTGGTTACAGCAGTCGCTGCAGATCGACATTCCCCCGGCGGGCCTCATGCCGGCGCTGCAGGGCTATGGCGTGGGCATGATCGTGCTGCTCGCCTTCGGTGCGCCGCCGGTGCTGGCATTGCGACGTGTGCCCGCGCTGCGCGTGCTGCGTCGTGACCTGGACCGGACCGAACCCAGCGCATGGTTGGTCGCGCTGACCGGCTTCGTCGGTCTGGGCGCGCTGCTGTGGTGGAAGGCGGGTTCGCCCACGCTCGGCACCGCGATGCTGGTGGGTATCGTCGGTACGCTCGCCGTGCTAGCCCTGCTGGCGTGGCTGCTGATCCTGCTGGTCCGGCGCGTGCGCTCGCGCCTGCGCGGCAGCCTGCGCTACGGGTTGGCCAACGTCAGCCGTCGTGCGGGCACGTCGATCGCGCAGGTATCCGCGCTGGGACTGGGCCTGATGGCGCTGCTGCTGCTGACCTTCGTGCGCACGGACCTGCTGGACCGCTGGCAACTGGCGCTGTCGGCCAATGCACCGAACCGCTTCATCATCAACGTGCAGCCCGACCAGGTGGACCCGGTGAAGGCCTTCATGCAGGCCCGCGGCCTGTCGGCGGTGGACCTGTATCCGATGATCCGCGGCCGGCTGGTCGAGCTCAATGGCAAGCCCGCCAGCGGCGCCGACTATGAAGGGTCCGACGCGCGTACGCAGCGTCGCGCGGACCGCGAGTTCAACCTCTCGATGGCCGCGACCCTGCGCGACGACAACAAGGTCACCGCGGGCGAGTTCTGGGCCGGACGCGTCCCGTCCTCGCCGGAGCTGTCGGTGGAAGAGGGGTTCGCCCAGGATCTGGGCTGGAAGCTCGGCGACCGCGTTGCGTTCGACATCGCCGGCCAGCGTTTCGAGGGCCGCATCACCAGCCTGCGCAGCGTGGACTGGGAGAGCTTCCGCCCCAACTTCTTCGTCGTCGCCTCGCCGGGCGCGCTCGACGGCTATTCCGCCAGCTACATCACCGCCGTCAGCGTGCCGTCGGGCGACGCCGCCTTCACCCGCGAACTGGTCAACCGGTTCCCCAACCTGTCGGTGATCGATGTGGAGGCGGTGCTGAACCAGGTGCGCAGCACGGCCGAACAGGTCTCGCAGGTGGTGCAGGTGGTGTTCTGGTTCTCGCTGGCGGCGGGCCTGCTGGTGCTGATGGCTGCGGTGAGTGCCAGCCAGGACGAGCGCCTGCTCGAAGGCGGCGTGATGCGCGTGCTGGGCGGCAGCCGTCGCCAATTGCGGCTTGCGCAGGCCTCGGAGTTCGCCGCCATCGGCCTGCTGGCCGGTCTGGTGGCGGCGATCGCGGCGTCGGTATTGTCGGGCGTGGTGGCCACGCAGGTGTTCGACTTGCCGTGGAAGGCTAACTGGCAGCTGGCCGCCATCGGTGGCGGGTTGGGCATGCTGGCGGCGCTGGGCGCGGGGCTGTTCGCCACGCGCAAGGTGCTGGATGCGCCGCCGTCGGTGACGTTGCGAGAACTGCAGAGCTGAGGCTCTTCCGCTTGTAGGAGCGCCCTCGGGCGCGATGCTCTTGCTTTTGCGGCAGGATCAAGAAAAAGCATCGCGTCCGAGGGCGCTCCTACACACATAAAGGAATGGGTGAGCCGCAAAAAAGGGGCGAGCCGAAGCTCACCCCTTGATGCACACCACCTGGCGCAGCGTGTGGACGACCTCCACCAGGTCGCTCTGCGCCGCCATCACCGCGTCGATGTCCTTGTAGGCCGCCGGCGATTCGTCGATCACGCCGGCGTCCTTGCGGCATTCGACGTGCGCCGTCGCCTCGCGGTGCTGCGACAGGGTGATCTGCTGACGCGCGGCGGTACGGCTCAGCACGCGGCCGGCCCCGTGACTGCAGCTGTGGAAGCTGTCCGCGTTGCCCTTGCCGCGCACGATGAAGCTCTTCGCGCCCATGCTGCCGGGGATGATCCCCAGCTCGCCTGCGCGCGCGCTCACCGCGCCCTTGCGGGTCACCAGCAGGTCCACGCCGCCGTGCGTTTCCTTCTGCACGTAGTTGTGGTGGCAGTTCACCGCCATCTTCTCCAGCTGGAACTTCGGCAGGCGGTGGTGCATCTCCGCCAGTACGCGCGACATCATCGCTTCGCGGTTCTCGCGGGCGTAGTCCTGCGCCCACGAGACCGCTTCCACGTAATCGTCGAACAAGGGCTCGCCTTCCATGAAGAAGGCCAGGTCCTTGTCCGGCAGGTGGAAGCCCAGCACGCGGTGCGCCAGTTGTTCGCGCGCCCGCTCGATGAAGTAGTTGCCGATCAGGTTGCCGGTGCCGCGCGAGCCGCTGTGCAGCATCACCCACACCGCATCGGCCTCGTCCAGGCAAATCTCGATGAAGTGGTTGCCGCCGCCCAGCGTGCCGATCTGGCGATCCAGCTTGTCGGTACGGATCTTGCGGTGCTTCTGCTTGATCGCCTCCAGGCGTGGTCCCAGCCCCGACTGGGTGATGCGCGTGCGGATGCTGTCCGGCAGCTTCCAGTGCTCTCCGCCGCGCCCGTTGCCGACCGGCACGCTGCGTTCGATGCTCGAACGCAGTTGCGCCAGGTTGTCCGGCAGGTCCTTCGCGCGCAGCGTGGTCCGCACCGCGGCCATGCCGCAGCCGATGTCCACGCCGACCGCCGCCGGAATGATGGCGCCGCGCGTCGGGATGACCGAGCCCACGGTCGCGCCCTTGCCCAGGTGCACGTCGGGCATCACCGCGACCCACGGGCCGACGAAGGGGATCGCCGCGATGTTCCGCAGCTGCTCGTGGGCGCCCTGGTCCAGGGGCACGCCGCGCACCCAGCCCTTGATCGGGGTGGTGCTGCCCTCGGCGTGCAGCAGTTCGAATGGTGTCTGCATGTTCATGTGATGTCCTTGTCCATTGTAGGAGCGCCCCATGGGCGCGATGCGCTTGTCTCCGCTTGTTCCATGAAAAGCATCGCGCCCATGGGGCGCTCCTACAGAAAGCCCGTCGCGGCGGGTCCGTCCACCGCGCGGGCCGTACTACTTCAACGTCACCAGCTGCTTCAGCACGCCATCCAGGCCGCCGAACACGGTGAGCTTGTCGATCTTCTCGGTGACCTTCTCCAGGGCCTCGAGCTCCTTCAGGCGCATCAGCACCGGCGACTCGTCGATCAGCTTCGCGGTGTTGAGCAGGGAACGCGTGGCGTTCGCCTCCTCGCGGCGGCGGATCACGTTGGCCTGCGCCGTCTTCTCCGCCTGCACCACCCCGTTGAGGATCTCCTTCATCTCGCCCGGCAGGATCACGTCCTTCACGCCCACGCCCAGCACCTCGACGCCGAGCCCGGCCATCTGGCCGCGCACGTAGGCGAAGATGTCGGCGTCCAGCGAAGCCTTGTCGCCCAGCAGCTCGTCCAGCGTCTTGGCGGAGACCGCCTTGCGCAGGCCGTACTGCAGCTCGCGGTAGACGAAGTCGCCGACCTTCGCGACCTTGGTGCGCGCCGCCACCACGTCGGTGACGCGGGTACTGGCGGCCAGGTTCACGCGCAGGCTGACCCTGTCGCGGGTCAGGAGCTCCTGGCCCGAGACCTCGATCGCCTGCACGCGCAGGTCGACGATGTCCACGACCACGTTCTTCTGGAAATTCCAGAAGGCGTAGCTGCCCGGGGCGAGCGTGCGCTCGAGCTTGCCGTCGATGAACACCAGGCCGGCGAATTCCGCCGGCACATCGGCCACCACGGCCAGCTTCGACAACGCGCCCAGCTGGCGCAGGCGCCGGGCGACGGCGACCTCCACGTCCGGCGTGGCGAGCGTCACCGCCTGCACCTCGACCTTCACCAGGCCGATCCAGTACAGGCGCCGCGTGCCGGGCGGCAGCACGTCTTCCAGCTTGCCGTTCTTCAGCACCAGGCCCACCTCGTCCACGCCGATGTCGGCGAGCACGAAGGTCTCGCCCAGGCGCTCGCCGAGGCGCGCGATCAGTGCGTCGATATCGTGGCCGGCGTATTCCGGCGCTGCGATGTTGAAGGTGCGCACCTCGATCCGACCCAGCGGGTCGAACCAGCGGTACACGCCGGGCGCGAGCAGCTGCTCGAACCGACGGTTGCGATACACCAGGCCGCGCTCGCCGTCACCGATCACGACCCTCTTGGTCCAGAACATGGCGTTGTTCTCCTTGTTGGCTCTGGTGGTTCGATCCGGATTCAACGGATCGCCGCGGTGGATCGAATCCCGCGACGAAGGGTGCCCATCGCCATTGACGATCGGCGGAAGAAGGTGGAAGCGCCCCTGGACGGAGGCGGTGTGGGCGACCGGCGCTGTCGGCGGAGGCATCGCAGCGAGGGCGCGGTCCGTGGATCGCATCGAACGCTGCGCGCTTCCGCGTCGAGGGCGCGGTGCCGGCACCGTCCCCGCTGCGTTGCGCCGTCGTCCCGCATTCCATCGTGGAAAGACGACACGCCGCACGGGGCGTTTCCTGGGTGGGACTTGCGTCCCGGTGTCATGACGTGAAAGGTCATGTGCCCTTGCAGGCGTTGGAGCGGGAGTCGAACCCGCGACACTCGGATTAACCGTCCGATGCTCTAACCATCTGAGCTATCCAGTGGTGGACGAACCGGATTTGAACCGGTGGCCAACGGCACGCGCCGCTGCTCTCCCAAGCTGAGCTATCGTCCGCTCGAGGAACACCGTCTCCCACGCTTCGGCATACGCCACGGCAGCGCCGCGCGCACCGGACGGGACGCTAGCCCGTACCGCTGTAGCGTGTTCGATCGATGCTCCGCATTGCCGGCTGTCGCCAACCGGCAATCCGTTCGGGCGCGACGCGCCCTTTTGGGTGTTCTCTCCACGTGCAGCCCGCGTTGGGGCATCACGACGCAGCGCACATGCGCCAGTCGCAGCCGCGCCCCTGCCTCGGGGCGCGCACGCGCGCTACCCGGATGCCCCAGGGCGGAAAAGGATTTCCGTGGTGGAAAGAAACGAACCTCGATGCATGCGCATCCTCCGCGAACGCTGAAAACAGAACGCCCCCGGGTATGGCGACCCGAGGGCGTTCGCGTTCCTCGGGAGATCGGGGTGGCCGATCTCCCAGGGAGTCAGCCGGATGTCAGAAGTCCAGGTGCCGTGCGCGTTCGGTACCGCGCAGGTCGCAGCCTTTCGCACGCAGCACCAAGCCGCAGCGCGAGGGCTGCAGGGCGGGCTTGCTGTCGAAGGAATAGGCGGGCTTCATGGGAAGAATTCGGTTGCTGAAAAAACGGCCACGTGGCCGACGGGCGCGCACGATACGCCGCTTGTTTGCGATGCGCAACACTTTTTTCATTTTATTTTCGAGGCCCGACCGACGGTGGTGGAATCGGTCGCGAGTGGCTGCCGTTAGAATGACGCTTCATTCCCTGCCTGCGCGCCGCATCGTGGCCTCTCCCTTCTCCGATCCCGCTCTCGATGCCCTGATGCTTCCCTTCGCCCAGGGCGTGCTCGCCTGGCCGTCCGGGCCGGTGCTGTTCATGCGCGCGCGCGATGGCGCCGCGTTGCGCCAGTTCCCGTTGTCGCAGCTGGTATGCGAACAGAGTTTCCGTCCCGATGCCGAACTGCTGGAACGCGCCGGCCTGCGCGTCGTCGCCGATGCGGCAGCCGAAGAGACGCGCTATGCCCTGGTGCTGGTGTTGCCGCCGCGCCAGCGCGAAGAGGCGCGCGCACTGCTCGCGCGCGCCGTGCAACTGGCGGCGCCCGACGGCGTCGTCGTCGCCGCGATGACCAACAACGAGGGCGCCAAGTCGGGCGAAGCCGACCTGAAGCAGCTCGCGGGCCTGGCCGGAACGCTGACCAAGTTTCATTGCCGCACCTTCTGGACGCGCAAGCGCGCGGACGGCATCGACGATGCGCGGCTCGCGCAATGGTCGGCGCTGGATGCGCCGCGCCGGATCGAGAACGGCCGCTACCTCAGCCGCCCGGGCGTCTTCGCCTGGAACCGGATCGATCCGGCGTCCGCGCTGCTGGTCGAGTGCCTGCCGACGGACATCACCGGGCACGGCGCCGACCTGGGCGCGGGATGGGGATTCCTGTCGCTGTCCCTGCTGGCG
>Ga0208958_1000664_pt1 | contig 40510 bp, 41 predicted proteins | sample RifOxyB1_FD_184032 | JGI IMG/M metagenome (GOLD analysis project Ga0208958, IMG submission 184032) | Soil microbial communities from Rifle, Colorado - Rifle Oxygen_injection B1 (SPAdes) | ecosystem: Environmental > Terrestrial > Deep subsurface > Rock core/Sediment | place: Rifle, Colorado...
GTTTAAAATAAAAGAAAATAACTCTCAGCTGTACTAACAAGTAGTGATACCAATTCAAAGCATCCATCTGATTGTCAATCTTGTTAAATATATAAAAAGATATTGGGACCAAGCAAAGCAAAATGTATGGAATAACTGTTTTAATTTTTGTTAGGGAATATTTTCCAGTAGTTTGAAGAATTAAAATTAACATCAGAGGCAGGGTCATGATATTCGGTTTGGAAAATATTCCTATACAGAAAAATAAAACCGAAATTAATAAATAAATTCTTTTTTCTTGAAGCAGATATTTTGAATAAAATAATATGGGGCCAATCATTCCTATGGCTGCTAAAATCACACCTATCTGAATAGAAGACATTAAGGTCTGTGTATTTACGGGATGAACAAGGAAAAACAAGGTTATCAAAAATGGCAGTAAAGTGGATGTTTTTTTTAAATAATATAGTTGAAAATGTTTAAAAAAAGAAAACACAAGAAACCCTAACGAGATATGTAGCAAGAGCGATGTTAATTTGTAAAAAAAAGGATTAGTTCCGCCAAAGGTATAGTTTAGGAAAGTGATCAACATAAGGATTGGGCGATCTTGCATAATTGCCGTTATTGCTGAGACAAATCCTTCTTTAAGATAAGATTCTAAAAAATAAATCCGGTAAGTATCATCGCCGATAAACTCACTATTTAGTACGGGATAATACACGAGAAAGATAATACAAAAAATAATAAAATAGGGTAGCCATATAAGTGCTTTTGGTGATTTTAATAAATATTTATTAATGGTTGTTTTCATTTTAGATAGCACCTCGCCTGAAAATAAAAATATTTTGAACTGCAAAACTTGCTAAAAATAAGCTTCCTTCAACAATGATTTTACTTATAAAAACATTCATCCCTAAAACTGTAACTAAAAATGACATACATCCATAAGATGTTACCATTAAGAATACCAGCAATAATATGTACTTTGAGCCTTGGGAAATTACTTTGTTTTTTGATTTAAAAACGAGAGACCTACTAAAGGAGAAATTTAAACTACTTGCTACTAAACGAGCCATACAAAGACTTAATAGCATGTTTTGAGTCTGAAAGATGAAAAGTGCAAAGACGATATAATCAATCAGCGCAGATAATATCGAGTTTGCTAAAAATCGAATAAAAATAAAATATATTTTTAAAGAATCGATCAAGGGATTAAAATGCGAATGCTTGTTTTTATCTTGATAAATAGTATTAATAGGAATTTCTTTAATCTGAATGTTTTGTCGTATCGCTTTTATCAGCATTTCTAATTCAAATTCATATCCACGAGATGGTATAGTTAGAAGTTCTGGTAGGAAGTTTCTTGGAATTGCTCGTAAACCAGATTGGGTATCCATCAACATCTTTCCAAAGAAAAATTTAAATAAGTAGCAAGTAAGTTGATTACCGAAGCGACTTCGATAAGGAACTGTTTTATCAAAAGTGCGTATTCCAATCACTAAATTATGGGGATGCTTTATTTGTTGTTTTACCATGTTCAATATATCGGCTACGGCATGTTGTCCGTCAGCGTCTGCGGTAACTATTCCGACACAATTATCTGGACAAGAAAGTAGGAAATATTCAATGGCAGTTTTGAGAGCCTGGCCTTTACCTTGATTTATTTGATGGCGAAGTAAAACAACTTGAGGAATCCTTTCTATTTTTAAAAAATAATCTCTAGATGAATCAGATGAGCCATCGTCGATTACCAGGATATCTACATTCTTTTGGGTGACCAGGGATTGGATGAGGTTAACTAACACTTGATTGGGTTGATATGCAGGGATAACGATTAGGGAGCGAACTCCCTCTTTACCTTTTGGTCGATTCAAAGGAGTAATTTCGGTTTTTTCATGTTTGTTATTATCTGGCCGGTGCACCATTTACTTCCTGGCTCATTTTTTTATTTTTTATAAAGTTTAAACCCATTAAAGCACTCTTTAAAAATACTTTTATAGTCTTAAATGAACGAATTTTTTTCATTTGTAAAATAAGGACTCTGGGTCTTAAATAGAAACACTTATAAAATTCTGCCTGCTTTTTTAGCATAAAATCACGAGTAAGGCCGTGTGGGACAAAGACTGGTGTCCAATAATTGAGAGCTGACCAGTCTTCCTCTTTATAGGTTCCATAATTTTGTGCTTTTTCATAAGATTCAGTTCCCGGAATAGGGGTATTTATGGTTACCACTACATCAGTTAATGGAATGGAAAGAGCAAATTTAATAGTTTGTTCTATGGTTTGAGGTGTATCGGTATGATGTCCGATAATAAAAAAACCAGTCACCATTATATTCAATTTTCGACAGCAGCCAACAGCAGTTTTTACTTGTTCGAGGGTAATACCTTTTTTGATAAAATCGATGACTTCTTGATTTCCGCTTTCTATTCCTACCCTGATTTGCCAACAACCATTATCTTTCATAAATTTCAAGGTTTCATAATCTAGGTTATTTACCCTGGTCATACATGACCAGGAGATTTTAATGTTTTGCCGGGCAAGCAAAGTAAAAATTTTTTTTAGTCTTTTTTTGTCAACCACAAAAGTATCATCTAAAAATGAAATTTCTTTCACTTCGTAATTTGTAACAAGTTCTTGAATTTCTTTAGCAACATATTCGGCACTAAAATATCGGATGGTCCTTCCGAAAGTATTGTTGTCACAAAAAATACAAGAGTAAGGGCAACCTCGAGATGTAATCACACTGGCAACCGGTTCTTGAAGGTAAGCGCCTACCGGCGGTTTATAGATTGTTAGATCAGGAGTTAAATCACGGGCTGGAAAAGGCAGAGTGTCGAGATTTGAAATCATAAACCGTTGAAGGTTGGATTTTATTTCCTCTTTCTCCAAATAAAAAAGATTCGGGATATCTTTTAAATCATGCTTTCCATTTAGGATGTGTTCTACTAATTGCAAGAAGGAGGCTTCTCCTTCTTGTATTATTCCAAAATCAAAAGCTTTTGTTGCGATTGTTTGCTTAGGCATGGCTGTCATATGTGGGCCACCAATAACTACACTTTTATGAGGGAACTTTGATTTAATATGCTCGGCTAGCTTGCGCGCTTTTCTAAAAGCTACGGTGGTTGATGATATTCCTATGATTTTAATTTCTGTGGTGAGAAGTTTACAGATTTCTTCATCGGAAACATTAAATGCCTCCGCATCAACAACCGTAACTGCATAACCAAATTTTCTTAGGTAGGCAGCAAGATAATAAATACCAAGAGGCAATTGATGTCCACCAATAGCATTGATATCTTTATTATATCGTTCCTGGCTGGAAACATTGGGATAAACTAATAGCACCTGTGCCTTTTGGGTATCTTTATTACGACATTGAATTTTATGGGCAGCATTTTGGTGGGAGTTTGGTAACTTTTTCAAGGTTTATCTCACTTTTCGCTCTTAATTTCTTCTAGAAAATTTTGAATTAATTTTTCCACCACTGTGGGCATCCTTATTTTCTTATTGCTACAAATTTTTTTGAATTTAACCTGAAGGCTTTTATCGATATAAAACATTACCCTTTCTTTGTTATCACCACGAAGCTCATCCAAAATGCTTTTTGCTGCTTTATTCATAGTTTTATACTCCATCCAACCATCAATATTCGTTGAGGAAATAATTTCTTCGAGAGGAGCTGCAGTTTACGAAGATCAAATATCCTTATTTTGATACCGGCCGTAAAATTAAGTGGTGATACTAGCGATATTCACTCAACCTGCTGAAACTTCATAATGAGCATTTATTATCAGTCATTAACACATGGAACTTTGATCGTATTCGAAAAAACCTTTTGCTGTTTTTTTCTATCATTTATCTCAACCTTAACATTCAGACATCCCTTCTGAGATTGAGCAAACCAAAACTGTTTTAAGTCTTCAGGTCTTTGAAAACCACAATATCCATAAATTCTCTGATTAGTATCAGCATCATAAATATCTACCCAAACCCGCGAGGAATTTTTATTTATTCCACAAGGTGGTAAATCTGGTGCCGCATTAAATAAATCCCTCGAAAATTCAGCCCAGTTTATCACTTGAATATAATGTCTTGTGAAAGCTTTTCCGTTTAACACTTCCTTGGATGAATTTAACATTTTAATTTGTGGGGTGGGAATAGCAAAAGCAGTGGATGTGAGAATTGCAAATAAAATAATTGATAATAATTTAAAAAGTTTTGTTCTAAGCATAGCATTTTTCTCCGTTGGTCTTTTCTAATACATCGTTCAAATGGTCGGGGTGACAGGATTTGAACCGGCGACCTCTTCGTCCCGAACGAAGCGCGCTACCAAGCTGCGCTACACCCCGACTAAATTGATACTTAATCGTATCAAAGTTTAAGTTAGGGGATAAGAAAAAAGTGATCAATTTTCAGATATTTCTTCTTAGGGGTATTGTGTAAAAGCTTGACGGTCGTCAAGGATGTGTTTCTTTATCCATGACAGTATAAGTGAAAACATAAAAATTAGGGAGTAAAGATGAATGTAACAAAGAAATTAATGGATGAGCACCAATTAATCATAAAATATATCAGTCTTTTAGAGCTCTACTTGACTAAAATAAAAAACGATAGAAAACGAGAAGATCTTTTTGTTAAGCTTGGTGATTTTGTGGATTTTATTAAAAACTATGCGGATAAATATCATCATGCGAAGGAAGAAAATATTTTATTCAAATTTATGGAGGAACCAGGGGTTTTAACTCATTGCAATCCTTTACCGGTTATGTTGAATGATCATGAAAATGGTCGTCATTTTATTAGGGAGCTCTTGGTCGCTATCGTCAATCATGATTATGCCAAGGGTTTGTTAAATGCCCAGGCATGGGCCAATTTGCTTACCGAACATATTTATAAAGAGGATAATGTGTTATATGTTATGGCCGAGCAGGGGTTGAATGATGAGCAAAAAACTAAAATCAATTTGGAGTATGACCAAATTGAAAAACAACTAAATGGAGAGAATTTAGAGAAAAAATATATTATGCTTTATAGTTTATTAGAAGAAGTAATTAAAAAGTAAAGAGGGGGAGTATATGGAGAAAGGAAAAAAGTTTGAGTTTTGTAAGGTCGTTGATTATCAGTTAGAAGGTATCGTATCTGCGCGGGTATTGGAAAATAAAGTTGGAGGTATAACTGTTTTTGCTTTTGATAAAGGGCAAAGGCTTAGCGAACATAGCGCACCTTTTGATGCGGTTATTACGGTTTTGGAGGGGCAGGGAGAGATTGTTATTGGCGGTAAATCAAATCAATTGCAAACGGGGGATAGCATTATTATGCCAGCTAATATTCCTCACGCGGTTAATGCTATAGAGCGTTTTAAAATGATGCTGATTATGATTAAGGGATAGATTAAGTTTACGTTATAGTAACGTTAAATAAAAAACTTTCGAGCTCCCGTAAAAATAATTTCACTTCGTTCGGGACCGTAGGCAACAATGCTGATCGGGATTTTTAAAGTATCTTCAATCAGTTTGATATAAGCCCCCAGCTCCTTACTAAGAGAGCCGTTTTTAAAGGTATCATGAAAGGGAGCCATATCTGTATAGATGGGTTCTACCTCATTCATATCTATACCAGGCCAGGCACAATCAATGGTTTCACCTCGGAAGCGATAAGCGTGACAAATTTTCAAGTCAGTGAGTCTTCTTAAAACATCAACTTTGGTTAAGGCCAAAGAGGTTAAGTTGCTGGCTTTGATGGAATATTTAAGCAGTGGCAGATCAAGCCATCCGCAGCGTCTGGCCCTGCCGGTGGTGGAACCAAATTCGTTGCCTATCTTTTGAATTTTCTTTCCGAGATCATCATGAAGTTCAGTGGGAAATGGGCCTTCACCTACGCGGGTGGTATAAGCTTTAGTGATACCAACGACTTCATCGATTGATTTTCCCATTAGACCAGCACCCGTATGAATGCCACCTATGGTGGTGTTGGAGGAGGTAACAAATGGATAGGAGCCATAATCAATATCCAGCAAAACCCCCTGGGCCCCTTCGTAAAGAATTTTTTTATGATTGCTGATACAGTTACTTAAATAACTGAAAGTATCACAGACAAAAGGTTTGACCATTTTGCCAAGTTCAAAGAGTCTGGTAGCTTCCTCTTCTACAGTGGGAAATGAAGAGTTGTAGAGGTGTTTAAAAAGTGCCTCTTTTTCTATAAGATTTTTTTTGAGCCGGGACATAAGGGTATCCTTGTCAAAAAGATCTTTTAGTTTGATTGCTTTGCGGGCCACCTTGTCTTCATAACAAGGACCAATTCCCTTACCTGTAGTGCCAATTTTTTCCGGTCCTTTGGTTTCCCTTAGTTGATCAAGCAATTTGTGGTAGCTGGTAATCACTGAGCAATTTTCAGAAACTTTTAAATTATTAAAGGTGAGATTGATTCCGGCATTTTTGGCGTCAAGTAGTTCTGCCTTAAAAGCATCGGGATCAAAGACTACTCCGTGAGCTATAATGGAAGTGGTGTGGGGGTGTAAAATACCCGATGGAATTACATGTAGGACAATCTTTTTTTTATCAACTACAATGGTGTGTCCAGCGTTGTTTCCCCCTTGATAACGAACTACTACGTCGCATTTGGCGCCTAGCAGGTCAGTAATTTTTCCCTTACCTTCATCTCCCCATTGGGAGCCAATTATGGCTAATGTTTGCATTACGCTTTTACCTCATTTAGTAAATTATTTTTTAGAAAAAATTCTTGCAGTTGATGCATGGCCATTTCACCAACGCGAAGTTGAGCTTCATCAGTACTCGCCCCAAGATGTGGAGTCATAACCAAATTATCCAGCGATAATAATTTTGAATTAGCGGGTATTGGTTCTTCTTTAAAGACATCAAAGCCAGCACCTTTAATTTTTTTCTCTTTAAGGTGCACATAGAGGTCTTCTTCATTTACAATGCCTCCTCTGGCACAATTGATCAAGATAGCATCCGGTTTCATTAGTTCCAAATTAGTCCGGTTAATCAGATCTTTAGTTTGGGGAGCCAGTGGAACATGGATGGTTACGATATCACTTTTTTTAAAAATTTCATCCAGTGTGGCGACCTGCTTGGCGTAATTTAAATCAGTTTGTTTCACGATAGGATCATAGAAAAGTACTTGGGGTTCAAATCCAGAAATTCGTTTAGCTACAATTTGGGCGATTTTGCCAAAACCTACAAAGCCCACGGTCTTTTTCCATAATTCGTTACCATTGAATAAAGATTTTTCCCATTTTCCAGCTTTAATTGAAGCATGGGCAAAAGCTGTTTTGCGAAGAACGGTCATCATTAATGCTATTGCATGTTCCGCTGCCGAATTGGAGTTGGAGCCAGGAGTATTGGAAACTTTTACACCTTTTTTTTGGCAGGCAACTTTATCGATATTATCTGTTCCTTCCCCGGCCCGAATAACATATTTTAGTTGAGGTGCTTTTTCCAAAAGTTCAGCAGTGACGGTGGTTGCCGATCTAATGACTAATCCGTTCATCTTTGGAAGAAGTTTTTCTAATTCCTCTGGGGTGACTTTACTTTTGGGGTGTACTTCTAAATTACCAATGGATACTAATTGATTAAAAAGACTTTTATCAAAACCATCGGATATAACTATAAAGGGTTTCATAATGATTCCAGTCCTTGTGAATAGGTTTAAAAATTCAGCGCAATTATAGTCAGCTTTAGTCCTAAAGACAACGGGATTGGACCGCATTTAGAAAATAAGGTAGACAAAATAACCTTAACGCACCAACCCCTTTGAGTTTATGCAATTGATCGAATCTCCAATCTCATCATCAGTGCGTTTAAAGTGGCCTGAAATTCCTCGAGTGTTGGTAAATTTCCAAAATGAGTATTTTCATTTATATTTTGAGCAATAAAATCATAGATCTCAATTGGCGCAGAAACTACCTCATTTTTTTTAAAAACTCGCCAATTCGAAGAGCCGGTTCTTTGGTGATGTTCAAATAAGTTTTCGATTAAATTTTCCCTGGACATTACCCCGATCCCTACTACTTCCATAAATGAATTCATCTCAAGGTACCAAATGCGATAATTAGATTTTTTTTCTGGGTGCTTAAATGTTTCTACAGCGATTGCCATAAACATAATGCCTCCTGGTGTGTGTGGGAAAAATGAATCCATTCATTTTCTCCATGTATAAATTGTATTTTTATAATCACACTTGTTCACGAGGATTAAACTCATTTCGTCTAACAGAAAAAAGATGGAATGTAAGAAAAGCGATGTCAAAATGTTTGTTCTGGTGACAATTTGGTTTAACTTTCATGAATTTATTCGTAAAATTCTGGTCAATGGAAAATAAACAAACATCAAGTACCTCCTCGAGAGTTTTTAAATCCTCATTAAAATTGGCCGGAGCAACTTTAATAAGCAGAATTTTGGGACTAGTTCGGGAGCAAGTTCAAGCAGCTGTGTTCGGTGCCAGTGGGCTGACCGACGCTTTTAATGTCGCTTACCGAATTCCGAATATGCTCAGGGACTTGTTTGCCGAGGGTGCTTTTTCACCAGCCTTTGTTCCCGTTTTTATGGAAGCTAAAATTGAAGGGTCGAACGTGGCCAGAAGATTATTATGGTCGGTATTTCTATTATTGTTAGTACTCACGATTATTATTGGCATTTTAATGGTTATTTTTGCGAATGAAATTGTGAGCCAGATTGCTCCCAAATTTTTAGAAGACCCCGCTAAATTTCAAATTACGGTTACCTTGCTTAGAATTATGTCTCCCTTTTTATCACTCGTATCCATTGCTGCCCTTTTCATGGGAGCTTTGAATGCTATAAAAATATTTTTTGTGCCAGCACTGGCACCCGCTTCTTATAATGTAGTTATGATTCTGGCGATTTTATGCTTGCCTCCCGTTTTTGAAAAGCACGGCATCATTGGTATTTATGCCCTTGGTTTGGGAGCAGTGGTGGGTGGATTTTTGCAAATTGTGGTGCAGATCCCTTTGATTATAAAAAAATCCTTAGGTCCGCTTGGACCAGTTAAAATTATCTCTCCCTACACTAAAAAGATTGCAGGAAGAATGGGGCTTGCTTTTGTTGGTGTGTCAGCCAGTCAGGTTAATATTTTTATTAATACTTTATTGGCAACTGGGACCGTGGTGGGAGCAGTATCGTGGATGACTTATGCTTTTAGATTATTCCAATTTCCCCTAGGGATTTTGGGAGTATCTATTGGGGGCTCTAACTTAGTGCACTTTTCGGATGCTTGGAAGGCAGGTAAAAGATCAGAGGCGCTTACCTTGTTAAAATCCAGTTATCTGTTATCCCTTTTTACGATTTGTTGGGCCTTGACTATGTTATATACGATGAGTATTCCTACGGTCCATTTGATTTTTGAAAGAGGTGCTTTTTTAAGGTCAGACACTTTAGCCGTTTCAGAACTATTGAAATATTATTTGTGGTGTCTTCCGTGTTATGGATTATTTAAAATATTTTCACCCACTTTCTATTCCATCGACAAGCCTCAAGTTCCAGTTTTCATCTCACTTTTTTCCATATTCGTAAATATCGTGGTCTGTCTTACTTTTGTCCCGCGCTATGGATATACAATTTTAGCCATGGGAGTGAGCATATCCATCATCGTGAATACGTTATTGCAGATTGTTTTTTTAACCAGATATTTGGATTTACCTAAAATATTTTTTCTAGATTTAAAGCTATTAAAAATAGCACTAGCTGTTGCATTTGCAGGGACGTTGACTCATTATTTAACGCTTAATTATTTTTCATATGAGACTATTTTTATAAACAAGTTGATAACTTTTGTAGTTATAGGTTGTCTCGGCTCGCTTAGTTATTTTTTAATATTATTTTTTACGGGTGAAGGAAAATTTTTAAGGAAAATGGTCAAGAGAAAATAATTAGTTTGGCATTATTGGGTCATATAAGTTAATATAAACAGGTTGATAGACAAAGGATAAGTATATGAAAACAGATTTTGAAACATTAAAAACACTTGCAACATATACAATTAATCACTTAATTGAAAGTAACATGATTGATTTTGATGTACAGAAGCGCGGACAGCTCATTGACTCTATGGCCACAGAGCTGGGAGTAAGTTTTGCGACCGATGAAGATATCAAAGATCAAGCTATTGAAGAAGTCGAAGAAAAGATGGGAAAAGATAATCTTCCAGAGGATATCACCGAATCTGAAATGTATAATCATGCCAGAAAAGAAATCATCAAAGCTTTTTCCGGAGAAAATATTGCGGGACTTTATTTAGTTGAATCTTTGCATAAGGCATCAGTTCGTTTGACCGATTATCTACTAACGGAAGAGCTGATCGACGATGTATTTGGCAGTGATGACGAAATTCAGAGTTATTTGGTCAACATAATTCGAGGATTTAGCCCTAAAAGAGGCTAAATAAATAAAAATTATTTTTATTTTTTATCAAAATGATATTCTATTTAATTAAAGAATAGTTAGTGAATTCCGATAAATCTTGGGAATAAGTGGGTGTTAGAGGCAACCACTTTTAAGGTTTGTTGGAGATAAATATGAATAATCGTAGAATGACATTCGCTTTAGCCTTTTCGCTAATCCTTGTTGTTGTGAGAACAACAGGTGTGTTCGGTGAGAATGGTGATAGAAATGATGACTTTTATCAAAATAACAACAGTCCATTGTTTGGAGGTAGCTCCGAAATAATCGTGGAAAGTTATGGCGGAGGTAATCCCTATAACAATTTCGCAAATGGGATGTCTGCGTGTTCAAGCTCGTCTTTAAGCGCTCAAGAGAGATATCATTGTAATCAAACCGTGAATCGGGTTTATTTAACCCAAGAAGGTGTTGATTGCATTGATTGTAACATGAATACATATATGCCAGAAGAACCTGCAACCAACGGTTGGGATTTTTTAAGTAATGCTGCATGGCCTGCCGCTTTCTTTGGTAGTACTTTGGTTACGGCTAACGCTTACGAAGATACTCAGGCCCGTTGGGCAAATACGGTTTTAAAGATTAGTGATAACGAGACAGGCGCTTACAAGTATGGCGTTGAACAATGTACCACAAGATACAATTCAACCCTTGATTATAATATGACAAGGGGATCGAACCCCTTTACCTCTGATCAACTGGGAAGCTTAATGGATAAGTGTAACGGTTATGGTTACAACATGTTTTCTGGAATGAATGGTCTGATTGGAAGTGGTTACGGTGGAGTGTCGAATCCATATTTAGCAGGGGGCTATTCACCAGGGTTTATGGGTGGAATAATTGGGCCTTACGCTGGTGGTGGCGCTTACATGGGAGGCGGTTACCCGGGTATGGGAATAGGAGCAGGCATTGGTGCCGGAGCTGGTATTTATTTATCGGGTGGAGCTGGAATAGGTGGTGGAATGCCCTTTATGGGATTTCCTGGAATGGGTGGAATGGGAATGGGAGGCATTGGCCTTGGTATTGGTGGCGGCATGGGAATGGGCATGGGATTTCCTGGAATTAGCGCAGGTATAGGTGGCGGAGCTTATATGGGCGGCGGAATGCCCTACATGGGTGGCGGAGCTTATATGGGTGGAGGAATGCCCTACATGGGTGGCGGAGCTTATATGGGTGGAGGAATGCCCTACATGGGTGGCGGAGCTTATATGGGTGGAGGAATGCCCTATACTGGAGCTGGCGCCGGAATTAATGCATACGCCGGGATAAATTTAGGTGGATTACTTGGTGGGAATGGCGGAATGTATATGGGTGGTGGAAGTCCTTATATGGGATATAATCCTTATGGAGGCGGTGGATCTTATTGGGGTGGCCCAAGCATGCAATATGGACTTAATGGTCTGACTGGCTATAACCCCTACATGAGTGGACAGGGTAGTTATTGGGATCAAACCGGTGGATGGAATAATCAATCTTCCCAGTACAATCAACAGTATCAACAATACATGCAGTATCAGCAGTATTTGCAAGAACAGCAAAATCGACAATATTCTTATCAGGCCAGAGTGTCAGGTAATGAAGTTGTCAATCAAAGAAATAATCAACTTCTTTATCAAGATTATGCAAGTGCTGGACAAAATCTTCAAAGAAGTCTCTATTCAGGACAAGGGGCATATTACGGTGGATCTCCTTACGGAGTGGGATATATCGGCGGAAGTGTCGGATGGACTGGGGGAGCTAGCTGGGATTCCACAAATGGCGGAAGCACTTATTCTCAGAGATGGTGATTATTAACTTTATCTGTTGTGAACGAGAGTCCTGATATTGTGCCTAAAAATGACCTGAATTTTATCAGTGTCAATTAGTTTATCAATAACGCCAGGCCCAAATTGAGGATGGTCGATGATATCACCTATTTGAAAAGATTTTTGAATGGAATAGGATTGAGATTTTGCCTTAGAACTATTAATAGCATTCATCCAAATATCAGCAATAGATTCATTGGGATTGATTTGTTTAGCTTTGGCTTTTTTACTTCTAGCTTTGACTTTGGATGGGTCTTTGTAAGCATGAATGGAATCACATGTATTACACTTAACTTTACCTATGGTACTCTCATTTTTCATGGATACAATAAGATGGGATAAGGTGAGCTTACATTTTGTGCAGTAAGAAATAACGTCCTTGCCAACACCAATTGTCATATAACCTTCTTTGGTTTTAAGGAATAAAAACGGACAAGACACTCTATTCTTTTCTATGTATAAAGTAAAGGTATTTTGTGTGGCACATACTATGAATAAACTCTGTCAAAAGGCAAAATCTCTACCTGAAAAGCCAGGTTGCTATCTTATGAAAAAAGAAGATGGGCAGGTGATTTATGTTGGTAAGGCCAAGGATCTAAGCAAAAGAGTCTCCAGTTATTTTTTGGATTCACAAAAAGATATTAAAACCGAATTTTTGATAAGAAACATTTTTGATTTTGATTTTATTGTTACGGACAACGAAACTGAAGCCTTGGTACTCGAAAATAATTTAATAAAAAAGCATCGACCCAAGTATAATATTAGATTGAAGGATGATAAATCCTACCCCTACGTGGTTTTTGATTTCTCGTTGGAATTTCCAAGCTTGCTCTATCTTCGGAATGTTAAAAAGAAAAAAAAACAGTTGGTTTTTGGCCCGTTTGTTACGGGTAGTAATATTTCTGAGATTGTAAAAATTATCAAGAAATCGTTACGGCTGCGTGATTGTAGTAACTACGAATTTAAATCTCGAAAGCAGCCTTGTATTTTATTTCAAATGAATCAGTGTTCGGGACCTTGTTGCGATAAAATTGCCAAAGAGGAATATCATGAGTTGGTGAATATTGCACTAGACGTATTTAAAGGTAGCGGCAAAAAAATAAAGCATTATTTAAACCAAGAAATGCAAAAACTGGTAGCGAGCGAAGAATTTGAGCGCGCTGCCCAGGTAAGGGATGATCTTGTAAAAATTGAAAGTTTTCTAAAATATAACGTTGCTCAAAATGTTGAGCTGTACGAGAAAAATAAAAACATAGATGTGATTTCATATGTTAAAGGTGAAAAAGAAACAGATATTGTTATCCATATGGTGAGGAATTCGTTGTTGCTTGGTTGTCGAGGTTTTTATTTTGCCAATAATTTTTTAGTTAAAGATGATGACTTAGAAAGCAGCCTGTTTAGTTTTTTATATGAGTACTATGAAACTTTAGTTGGTCAATTGCCAGAAATGATAATTTTATCTTTTGATCATGAAGAAATTGAAGTTTTTAAAAAAGCCTTGAATCATTTGTATCAACCGGAAAAAATAGAAGTTTTTTCTAACCGACCAAAATATTTACCACTTATAAAACTGGCCACTGATCAAGCGAGAGAGAACCAGAAACTTAGGGCCCATAATGCCGGTAATGAGTACCTAGGACTTACTAAACTGGCGGAGATTTTAAATCTTAAAGAAATTCCACGAAATCTGGAATGTTATGACGTGGCTATCTGGCAAGGCAAATCTCCCACTGCTTCGCAAATAGTATTTCACGATGGATTGCCGGAAAAGTCATCTTATCGTTTGTATGAGTTAGAGGAAAGACCTGAAGGTAATAACGATTTTGCTATGATGAGAGAGCTAATGGAAAGAAGGATCAAACATGGAAATTTACCGGATATCTTTGTGGTGGATGGAGGAGTTGGGCAAGTAAGGCAGCTTTTAGATGTGTTAAAAGAAAATAAGAGTAATATTCCAGTGGTTGGCATTGTTAAAAAAAGGTCGGGAAAAGTGAACTCTCAAAAGCAAGTGGATAGATTAGTTATTCCTGGTAGAAAAAACTACTACTCATTGAATAAATCTAAAGAGTTGATGTATTTGCTGGTTCATATGCGAGATGAGGCCCATCGTTTTTCCCGGACTCTTCATCATAAACACGAGCATCAAAGAGTGCTAAAAAGCTGGTTTGATGATATTGCCGGAATTGGTCCCAAAACAAAAAAATCGATTTTAGAAAATCTGGACAAACCTATTGAAGATTTAAAAAATTACACTGAACAGGAGCTGGTGAGCTATTTAAAAATAAGTAAATTAGTGGCTAGAAATATTTTGAAAAAACTAATTTAATACATGTACTTTCTTTCTGTTTTTATTTCCACACTCAGGGCATATGGCTGACTCTTGAACCAGTAAATTGGTATAATCAGTTAAGTGATTGATCATCAACCGAGAGCCGCATATTTGACAAGCATCAATGAGCTGTTGGACTTGTTGAATGTCGCCGTAAAATTCTTCGTATGTTTCAAATTTATAATCAGAGTCGAAAGTTGACATAGCATTCTCCCGCTGTGGTTGAGGCCAAATAAAAGTTGTTTCACATGTGCCTTTCTTCCTGAATGCTACACCTTTCTGGACATATGCATTTTTCGGATGACTGTGTTCTCTTCTTTACTAATAAATTTTAATGTGGGAGTAATGTAAATATTTTTCCCCTTAATTAAGGCATGGTAAATCCTTTGAAAAAAGAAATTTTTAAAGAATTGAACAAATTTAACAAGGAAACTTCGGTTGATACCGATTCCTTGATGGCAACTTTTTCCGGACAGCTATTTAAATCAGCTCCCTGCTTTTTAGCGAAAATAAAAATGAATCAAGAAGTGTCTGTACCGAAACTTTTTAAAACCAATGTTACTTGTTTGGAAAAAGAGACTGCTTTAAATGCTTTGGGTGAATATGTAAAAAAAGAAATTGAAAAGACTCATCAACCTGTTGATGTTGCGGGGGATGCGCATTACCTCCTGAAAACTGATCCTTTGCAGGAGTTTTTAAATAAGCTTTCCTCTTGTTGTCGATGCTTTAGTGAAGATACCCTCGCAGTGAAAAAACTCTTGGATCAAAAAATTCAATCCAGCGAATTTAATCATATCGACATTTTGTTTGTAGGAGATTATCCACGCCTGGTCGGAGAAAGTATTTTTGAAACTTTTTCTGCTGACAAAGGCGAGATATTAAACCGGATGGTACATGCCATGAATCTTCCTACTCTCAAATGGTATGTAACCTATTTATTAAAATGTAATCGTATGGATTTGGATTTAAATTTGAAAAAGGAAATTATTAATACTTGCTTTGAGCACGTTAAAAACGAAATCTTTTTGCTACAACCGAAAGTCGTCATTTCATTTGGAGCCTTGGCCACGCAGATGATGCTTGGAAAAAAAGAAAGATTGGCTGATATTCATGGTAAATTTTTTCACCAGCAATTCGATTTTGTTGGTGGCGAAAAAAGAGAATTCACCTTAGTTCCTATTTTTCACCCGGAATATCTCTTAATTAACCCTACTATGAAAAAAACTGCATGGGTGGATCTCAAAAAAGTAATTGAGTTTTTAAGTCAAGAAAACTGATGTCTTGAGATTTTTTTAGATTACAGTTATGATTAATACTGGATTACCCTAGGATGAGGGTAAATTTCAATATGTTTAACCTAGGCCATGGATGGACGGGAAATTGAATTTATTTGTCAAATTGTTCATTGTCATTCTTTTGATCAGTCTAGGAAGCCTTCCTGATTCATGTCTGGGTAAGCAGGCACCTTTAATAAGAGTTAAAGTGTACAACTCACTTCCGAGTTTAAATGTTGTAGGGGAGGATGTTCAAAGATATCTTTATCCTAAACATAGTAAAAAAACTTTCAAGGGGACAAAACGCATTAAATTCAACTGCCAGGGACTTTTTTTGACTTCCCAAAAAAAACGTAAACCTATTTTGTTGGCCCATTTATCTTCGCCAAGCGGTTTTTTAGATTTAGGAAGAGAAAAATTCAAAGGCAATTTAATGATAGCCACTAATCCAAACGGCGAGAGTTGTGATGTCATTCATCAGGTTGATCTGGAAACCTATCTACCTCCCCTTTTATCTAAAGAGATGCATGGCTCGTGGCCACTGGAAGCCCTTAAGGCGCAAGCTGTAGCCGCCCGAACCTATGCGGCACATAAAATCAAAACACAAGAGGTTTCTAAAACTAAAGGTCATGAAGTTTATTATGATTTGGAAAACTCGGAGAAGCATCAAGTTTCGGGATCGTTTGCAGATGCTACTAAAAAAACTGTTTTAGCTCAAAAAGAAACCTCCGGAGAAGTACTGGTAAGTAAAACTGATAATGCACTTCACCCTATTTTTTTTCATGCAGAGAGCGCTGGCCGAACCTTGTTACCTGAAGAAGTGTGGGATCACACCATTCAAGATTATTATTCAGTAGCAATGCCCTATTTGGAAAGTTCTATTAAATGGCAGTCCCAAATTCCCTTATCCAAAATTCGAGAATTTTTTAATTGGTATCTTAATAAAGGTAAAGATTTAAACTTTGAAAAATTTGTCAATAACAGCATTATTACAGTAACCCCAGATAAAATAACCAATCATGTGTTTCGGATTTATTTGGATGATCAGGTTTTTATTATACGGAAACCACTGTTACGAAAGTATTTTGGAAGAAATTTTTTTGAATCGAGCAGCTTTGTGGTTTTTTTCAAAAATAGGTTTTTAGTAGTGGAAGGACAAGGGAGTGGGCATGGGGTTGGTATGAGTCAAATCGGGGCCAAACGATTAGCGGAAAAAGGATATACATATAAACAAATTCTTTCTTATTATTATCCGGGTTTTAGATTAAAAAAGATGTATTGATTTTATGAAAAGATTATTGATATTAGTTTTATTGTTAGCTTGGTTTAATACCCAGTTATATGCGGTAACGGTTTTGCTTGACCCAGGACATGGTGGCAGCGATACTGGGGCAAAAATGTTTTATTCTTATGTGGATAAACATGGCAAAAAAAGAAACTTGCATGTGTTAGAAAAAGATCTCTCGTTGATCTTTGCTAAAAAAATCCAAGAAAAATTAAAAAAGCAGGGTGTGTTAGTACACCTCTCCAGAAGCTATGATCATGAGATAAGTTTGGATGGTCGAGCAGAGTTGGCTCAAAAACTCAAGGCAGATCTTTTTATTTCAATTCATATGAATGCTTCCACCAATCGAATGTCGCGGGGATTTGAAACCTTTTATTTGGATAACCACAATGATGTTGCTATTAAGAAAGTAGAGGATATAGAAAATGTTGGTCTTACTGGAGATCAATTAATTATTAAACAAATTATTACAGATTTAATTGTCGATCGAACGGCAAAAGCGTCAAGATTGTTGGCCCAAACTGTTCATGCAAAAATAAAAAAGAAAACTAACAAATCATTTAAAATAAAAGATCGAGGTATAAAACCAGGGCTATTTTACGTCTTGGCAATGGCCAAAAGACCCGGAATATTGTTGGAAGTCTCATTTCTCTCTAATCCTAAAGAACTTAAAAAAGTTTTGACACCTGAATTTCAAGAAGCCTATTCAAATGCTGTGGTAGACGGTGTGATTAGCTATTTAAGAAAATAAAAAGGACAGAAAAATGTTTTTCTGCCCTTTTTAAGAGGTAGGGGAGAGATATCCATCTATGGAATCAAAGTTTCCAATCTTAATAATGTGCCAAATTAGTTAAATTAATATTGAGATCATTTTTAAAGCAAGGGACTTGAGGTTGACTCCTTAAGTCCCTTTTACTTTGTTAATAATTATAATTGTTGTAAGGGGTATTGACTAGATTGACAAGATAATTGAACTGGCCCAAAGCTGGTGGGAATAGTTCCCGAGTTAGAAATTGCAGCTTGGGTATTATTTGCAATAACCCTACCAACCGAGCAACCACTTACGTTTGCGATGGTACCAGATTGAAGCATAAAAGCGGTAACTGTCGAGCTGGCGTTGATCCAATATGGGTAGTGGCAAAAAGAAAGAGTTGCCGTAAATCCACCACCGCTTAAAGTTTTAATAACAATAAGGTCACCATAGGCGCTTACTCCTGCAAATACTCCAGTTACGCTACCGGTTGCATAACCTCCTGCTTGTAATGCTCCTGTAGGTAATGCTCCGTTGCCACCAATTGCTTGATTACTACTAAAAGTAGTATCGGCGATTCTTTGGCATTGATACTGGCTTTTCAATTGATTAAGTTCGTTAGCCTGAGTACCACTAACACCAGCTGAAATGGTGGAGTAAGGACTGCTTAGCGAATTTACTGTGTTCTTTTTTGAACTACAGCTTACTAGTAATAATGTCATAGCTACTAGAATAATTGTTTTCGTTTTCATAAACTCTCTCCGTAAAATAATGTTTTCCCTCTTACGGCTTTTTTATGCATAGCGCATGCCAGAAAGGCGAGTGATTGAGTCGGTTAATTTCTATATGATTTCAGATAATTAGCATTTTAAAATAAATTTAATGTGTTTAAAGTTTTAACAATTGATCTTTTGTTTACAGTTTTGAAGCTAACTATCCGAAAAGATGCTATTGACTAACATACTGATATTAGAGGATTAACCTGTTTTATGAATAAAAAAAATTGGGGTATGTGGATAACTCAAATTCAAAAGCCCTTAAAGGATGATACCTTATTTAAGGTTTATACCAGCCTTAAGATAATAAGCATTCCTCTCATGACCTTAGGTATACTGGCTAGCATGTTGTGGATTATCTTGAGTCTTAATTTAGTATTTTTTAGTGCTAACGGTTTTGTACAAGTTTCGGGACTTGAGGATACTTTTTACGAGCATTTGTCCCAAATTCTTTTTTCTAACCTTAAATGGGGATTATTGGCGTTAGCGATAATGGCCATTTTAGGATGGTATGTATCCATTTTAATTCTAAGACCTTTTAAACTAATCGGTGAATATTGCGATCAAGTAAGCAAAGGGGAAAAGCCGGAGTATAACCAAGATCTTTTTACAGATGTCAGACTGCTTACTTCATTTTGTGATTATTTTTTCAATTATATGGAAAATGCTTTAAAAAATAGTTCCTTTACCCCTATGGATATTTTAAAAAAATATCAAAAAATTCATGCACCAGTCTTTGAAAAATTATTTTTTATTCAATTTTTTTTGCTGATCCTTGGTGCATCTGTAGCGGTAGGCGTTGGCATCTATTATTTAACGGTGGAAGTATATATGGATTTGATTACCTTATCCATACAAGCATTAAAATCAGAACCTGTGGGAATGTATTTTTTCAGTGAACAAAAAGAAATATTTTTACAGATTGTCAGTATAGTAATGGTGATTTATTTGATTCTGAATTTTTTTCTATGTATGCATTTTCATACTTTGATATCTGGGCCAGCCTTTGCCGTCTTTTCTACCATGCGAGCATTTTTAAAGGGAAACTTTGATTCTAGAATCCATGTTATTGGATCGAGGTATTTAAGGGATTATATAATAAAAATAAATAAATATCTGGATTACATTCAAAAAAATGTTGAAATACATAAATGTAAAGAATGATTAAAGTTGGTGAAAAGCCCTTTTTAAACTAGTATATTCATAGTATTATTTTTATCTCGATACTTTACAAAGGAAGATTCATGTCAAGCAAGCTTAAAAATGTTTTTAGTATTTTAGTGATGGGGCTCTTGGTAGTCAGCTGTGTTTCCGATAAAGATTTTAAAGAAAAAGTTAAAAAAGCAATTGAAGAAAATCCTGAAATAGTAATAGATGCAATCAGTAAAAAACCTCATGAGTTTGTACAGGTCTTACAAAAGGCAGTAAATGAAACGCGCATGGTAGAAGAGAAAAAAGCTCGAGAAGATGAGCAGAAGAAACTGGAAGCCCATTTTAATAATCCTCTGGCTCCCCAGATAGGAGAAACAGAATCAATAAGGGGAGAGAAGGATGCCCCAATTACGCTGGTTATGTTTTCCGATTTCCAGTGTCCTTACTGTGTTCAAGGAGTTAATACGGTAAATAAGCTAAGGGAGAAGTACGGCAGAAAAATTAGGTACGTTTACAAGCATTTGCCATTAGTGAGTCTAGGCCATGCCCAAGCTCCGCTAGCTGCGGAATATTTTGAGGCAATTGCCATGCAAAGTGTAGAGAAGGCATATAAGTTTCATGACGAACTTTATAGCAACCAAAGAAATATTCAAAATGGAGAGACCTTTTTCAAAGCAGTGGTAAAAAAATTAAATATTGATGCAAATAAACTATCTGCTGATTTGAAATCAGAGCGCGTAAAAAAGAAAATGGAAAATGATCAAATGGAAGCCCAAAAGTTCGAGTTTCAAGGGACTCCGGGTTTTTTACTGAATGGTATTCCCATCTATGGGGCATACCCTATTGAATATTTTGAAAGTATTATTGGCCGACTTAAACAATCGGGAAAGCTTATTATTTAATAATATTTTCATACTATAATCTTCATTAGTAATTAAAGGTTTGTAAGTAATCATTTAATTCTTTTAATTATTCTTCAACTTGTGTAAAACATAGTTGAGTTTTTTCACTTCTTTGAAAGTGGGGGGGGATTATGACAGATTTATCTTATATGGAACTGGGAAGAAAAATGTCCCGACCTTCCAACGTTGTTCGTTCTGCTAAGGCTACTTTTTTGGCGAATAATAAAATTAACTACAGTGAGTTTACGGACAAAGAGATTGTTGAGGGGTATTGTGATGATCTATTGAAACTCTTAGGAGAAGAAGATCTTAAGGTTATGATTTCTGATATTTTTCGAATCCAAAACCAGCTAAGTGATCTTGTGGAAGAGAAAAACATGGATATCAATTTGTCTTTGGATGATTTTTTTCGTCAATTATCACCACTATTATTGGAAGTTTTGTGGGAAAACGCTAATCAAGACGTAGATCAATCCAAACTACTTAAGAAGTTTCAAGAAGCCATTCGAATATCCTTAGAGGAAGAACTTTATCTTTGGCAAGATCGCCATTAAAAATAAGTCATCGTTTTGACAGTAGAGTTTTTTATTTAGAGGAAATTTTTTCCCTATTTAGTCTATTAAGGGTATAAATTTCCTAGCTGAAACATGCTATCTTGCCCCAAGGCAGATCCTCCTGTATAATTTTTGACATAGGATGCTTTTTTTCAAGGTGAGGAAAGCATTATTTGGGAAAAATCTACCACGGAAGGAAAGATGGCCGATAGAGACGAAATCAAAAAACCAAGTGAACAAGAATTTAAAGGTAGTAAAAATTATTTGCTGGCATTTGTTTTATTTCTAAATACAGTATTGATGGGAGCTGTAGCATTTTTACAATATCAATCTCATACTCAAAAGGCCCAAGAATCCACTATAAAGGATGTAGTAAAGGCAGCGATGCTGGAAAAAGAAGTAGATGATCAAGCAAAAGCAGAGGGACTTGGAGAAGCCGAAAAGACCGACGGAATTTTATATCCGCTAAAAACTTTTACGGCTAACCTTGCGCAAGGTGATGGTCCAAGAAGATTTCTCAGAATGACAACCGTGGTTCAATTTAGTCAAGACACCAAGAAAAGTGAAATTGAGGCCAGAAGTCCTCAAATACGCGATAAGATAATTAGTTTGATCAACTCTAAAAGACCAGAAGATCTTTTAAAAGTTGAAGGTAAGGCCTATCTTAAGGAAGAGATAAAGGCAGCCATTAACGCGCTTATGGTTGATGGCCATGTAATGAATGTGTATTATGTTGAATTTCAAATCAACTAATTCATTACTGTAAAAAAGTGTTTATTGTCCCAAGGAGGGGAAGATGGCACAAGTTTTAAGTCAAGATGAAGTTGATGCTCTACTTAATGCTGTTAACGAAGGAGACTTGGAAGAGGAAAGTGGTTCGGACTCCAAGCAACCAGTAGAGTATGGCGAAAAGATCGACGAGAATATTCAGCCTTACGATCTCACTAATCAAGACCGGGTTATTCGTGGAAGAATGCCCATTTTGGAAATCATCTATGAAAGGTTTATTCGTGCCTTTCGCGTCTCCCTTTCAAATAGTTTAAGAAAAATTTCTACTATCTCCATGATTTCAACTGATCTTTTAAAATTTGGTGAATTTGTAAATACCCTTCCTATTCCTTCTTGCATGTGTATTATGCGCTTCAATGAACTTCGTGGACCAGCGCTTCTGGTTTTTGAATCGAAACTTGCTTATGCAATTATTGATTCTTATTTTGGTGGAACCGATCGGCCATTTACCAAAATAGATGGCAAAGAATTCACCCAAATTGAACTTTCTTTTATGAAGAAAGTTATGGATATGGCCCTAAGTGATTTGGAAGATTCATGGGCACCAGTTCATAGAATAGATGCCCAATATTTAAGAACGGAAATCAATCCTCAGTTCGTGGGGGTGGTGCCGCCAAGTGATGTTGTAATTGCGACCACGCTGGAAGTGGAGTTTGAATCTGCTTCCGGTACTATCATGATCGTTGTTCCTTATTCAACAATTGAACCAATCAAACAAAAACTTTCATCCAGTTTCCAAACTGATAACGATATGGCTGACAGTATTTGGACTCAGGCCATGAATGCTCACATAAAAGATGTAGCTACTTCCGTGGTAGTTAAGCTTGGAGAAACTGAAATGACTGTGGGTGATTTAATCACCTTGGAGATTGGTGATGTTATTCCGCTTAAACAGGAAGCATCAGGAGAAGTGGTATTGACGATTGAAGGTGTAGAAAAAATGAAGGGAATAATTGGTGAATATAAGGGGAATCGAGCGGTACAAATAAGTGTGGTGAAATAATTTATTATCAATAATTAAAAGGATTAAATATGGTAGACGAAATGAATCAAACAATGGAAGACAAAAAAAAGGTAATGCCCAACATGATTGAAAATGTTGATGTAAAAGAAATGGCTGATGACATTAAGGCAGGGGATGATGCCCTTAATAAATTAAAAATTCAAAATTTGGATTTTATACTGGATATCCCTTTGAAGGTAACCGTTGAACTCGGAAGAACTACCGTGATTGTAAAAGATCTTTTACAGTTGGGGCAAGGGTCCGTATTGGAACTTGATAAACTAGCCGGTGAGCCCTTGGAAATTTTAGTTAATGGTAAATTGGTTGCTAAAGGCGAAGTCGTGGTAGTTAATGAAAAATTTGGAATAAGATTAACAGATATTATTAGTCCGATAGAAAGAATTGAAACTCTTAAATAGATGGTAGGGTTATGAAATTAAAATGTATGTCAATATTGTGTTTTCTAGTCGTAGCAATGCATCTGGTTTGGGGAAACATAAGTTATGCTAGCGTGCAAATTAAGCAAATGGATTTCTCCAAGGTAAATGAGAGTACCTGGTTGTTATCTGTGGCTTTTCAAGGAATGATTGAAAAAAGTCCCAAACTTTCATTCAAAGATTCCATTATCCAGGTTGAGTTATCAGATGCCATAGTATGGCCTAAAATTGAAAAGAAAGTTTCTCTTTCAAATGGTGATTTAGATACCACGTTGCTTGCCTATCAATACGATAAGAAAGTGGTGAGAGTGCGTGCGATATTGCCTTTTTCGACTGTGCAATCTTCAGATAATGTAAAAATGCAATTAGTTGGAGATAGAATTAATATTGAGTTTCAATCGGTGACTCCAGCTACTGAGATAACTGCGTCTACTAAAAAAAATTCAGATCAGTACGATGAATCTTATTTGGAACAATTGTTAAAAGATAAAAAAGGCGAAGATAACAAAAAAAATGCTGCTGTTGCCATGAAAAATGATTTCAGCAATATTCTGGTAGATAAAACTGCCAAGCCCAACCAGGATCAGGTTAAAGTGCGGGTCTCTTCTGCTGCAAAGAAAGAGAATTGGAAATCAAATTTTTCCATTCAAACTTTTGTCGCAAAGGTCGTAGCCTTTTTTGCTTGCATACTTTTGGTTTTTTATGGCTTGGCTACTCTCATGAGGAAAGGTGTTTTTAAAAAAACTAGATTAGGTTTTTTAAGCAATGAAAAAATGGTAGAAGTATTATCCACAACCTACATTGCACCTAAAAGAAGTGTCATAATGATCAAAGCCTATGATCAGGTTTTTCTAGTGGGTAACAGCGAAAAAGGAATGCATTTTCTATCAGAGATTAATCATGTGCCTGGTCTTTTGAAAACTGGCGAACGAAGTATGACCGGGACGAATTTCGACACTAATCTTCAGGATGCAGCTATAAACAATCTACCTCAGCAGATAAAAGAAAATATTGAGATTTCTAAAGAAGAAACCAGTACACTCGCTGGCTTTTTAAAAAGTACTAAAAAAAGTGATGATAGTGACAAACTGTCAAATAAAATTAAAAGCAAGGTAAAAAACTTGAAATCATTGCAGTAATAACAATTTAAAATCGGGAGAGAGCATGGATGCTCGCAAGTTAAAAAGAATTTTGGTCCTGTTTTTTGTTGTGATGGCAATTAGCTTTGTCCTGGTGGGTGAAGTAAGCGCCCAAAGTACAAATCTAAACCTCCCGGGCTTATCACTGAATTTTGGGAAAGATGTGGATTTGGTAGACACCTTGAAGATTCTGGTTTTATTTACGGTTATTACACTTGCTCCAGCTATTTTAGTACTGTGTACTTGTTTTACTCGGATCATAGTTGTTTTGGCATTTATGAGACAAGCCATCGGTACTCAAAATATGCCACCTAACCAATTACTGATAGGACTAGCTCTATTCTTATCAATTTTTATTATGCAACCAACTGGTAAGACCATTTATGATAATGCCATTGTGCCATATATGGATAAAAAAATCACAACTGCCGTGGCCCTTGATCAAATCGAATTAGGTCTTCGAGAATTTATGAATAAACAAACTAGAAAAGCGGACATTGCGCTTTTTTATGATGTGACCTCAACTACTCCTCCGGCAACTGTGCAAGAAGTTCCTATTCATTTTTTAATTCCGGCTTTTGTAATATCAGAATTAAAGACTGCTTTTCAAATTGGCTTTTTACTTTATATTCCTTTTTTGGTTTTAGATATGGTGGTAGCGTCCGTGTTGATGGCCATGGGGATGATGATGTTACCTCCTGTTGTTATTTCTTTCCCGTTTAAGTTATTACTGTTTGTACTAGTTGATGGCTGGCAATTAGTTACTGGTTCAATACTTCGGTCGTTTAATTAGGAGAGAAAATGGGACAAGATTTTTATATAGATATTGCTAAAGAGGGAATCAAGATTACCCTTATGCTGGCTTCTCCTATGTTACTGGGAGCATTATTCATGGGTATTTTGGTTTCCCTTTTTCAAGCGGTCACTCAAATTAATGAACAAACACTTTCTTTTATACCCAAGATCATCGTTATTGTAGGAGCGCTGGCCATCTGTGCGCCGTGGATGACGGATATTTTGGTGAATTTCACAGAAGAATTAATACTTAATATTCCAAGTGTAGTGTTGGGGAAATAGCCATGATGAATATTGAGATAACCGATTACAATGTACTGATTGCCTTTTGGTTATGCTTTACAAGATGGAGTGCTATTTTAATTCAACTTCCTATTTTCGAAGAAACGGCAGTTCCAGGACTTGTAAAAGTTCTAGGGTCATTGGTTATTACCTATGCCTTTTTTCCGTATCTGCAAGTGGAGCTGTTAAAGGATATCACGTATCTGGGCGTTGACAATTTTTGGCTATTAACGGCTTTTCATGCAGTTATTGGATTGCTAATTGGGTTTTTTGTAAAAGCAATTATGCAAGTCTTTATTGGGGGTGGTTCCATTATCACTCAACAGGTAGGTTTTTCGATGGTCAGATATTTTGATCCTTCAGCTGGAACAGGAATTGGTCCTTTTGAAAAATTGATACAATGGACGGTACTTATTTTAATCATTTCCAGTGGAGCACTCCTTCCGATGTTCAAAGGAGCGTTTGCGTCTTTTTCTTCCATACATATCTATAACGTAGGCAAAATGGCACATTCTAGCGAATATTTTGTCATGATTTTCAAAAATATTTTTTTATCTTCCCTGCTCCTGGCGTCACCTTTAATTTTTTGCAATATTTTTATCATGAGTATCCTTGGCATTATCGCAAAGCTGGTACCTCAGATGAATATCATTATGGTCAGCTTCGTGGTGAATATTGGATTGGGTTTGTTGATTTTTTTAAGTTGCAGCGATGAGTTTTTTCAAGTGGCATTTAAAATCTATACAGATGGACTGGGCGAGTGGTTCCAGTTTATAGGATAGGGGTAATTAATGTCTGACGAACAAGATATTGATCAAGGCGAAAAGACCGAAGAGCCTTCGCAGTATCGTATAGATCAGTTTCGTAAAAAAGGTGAGGTCGCCTCATCTCGCGAGTTAACCAGTGTGCTAATTTTAGCTGCTAGTATTTTAACTATTACCGTATCTATTGTTTATATTTATGAAACCATGGAAATCTTCATTGAATGGCTTTATTCCTTAAATCCCGAACTGGCTTTTACTCCTAAAGTTCAAAAAGAAATTATTAATAAAATCGGGATAACTCTTATCAAGTGTCTAGGACCGGTCTTTTTAACTGTGTTATGTGTAGGGGTGTTGGCAAATATTATGCAGATTGGTTTTTTATATGCTCCCGAAATTTTAGAATTCAAACCAGAAAGAATTAACCCGATCAACGGGTTTAAAAGAATTTTTTCTATGCGTTCGCTAGTGGAAGCCATTAAAGGGGTCGCAAAATTTATCTTTATCATGATTATTGTTTATTATTTTGTAAAAGATGATCTAAATACCTATGTAGGTTTTTTGCATACCGAACTGACTCAGTCATTTTTTCATGGGAAGTGGATGGTTGTTAAACTTTGTTTCTCGATTTTAGCAGGACTGAGTGTAGTAGCTTTGGCAGATTTCACATATCAAAAATTTTCCTATAGAAAAAAAATAAAACAAACCAAGTATGAAGCAAAAAAGGAATCCAAGGAACAAGAAGGTAATCCAGAAGTTAAGCAGAGAATTAGGCAAATCCAAAGAGAAATGGCCAATAAACGAATGATGGAAAAAGTTCCCAAGGCAGATGTCATTGTCACTAATCCAACTCATTTAAGTATTGCCCTCAAATATGATAGCGAAACAATGATCTCTCCAGAAGTGATTGCTAAAGGTGCAGATGTTATTGCCATGAGAATTAGAGAAATTGCTAAGGAAAATAATGTCCCGATAGTGGAAAATGTGGAATTGGCGAGGACTCTTTACAAAACAGTAAAGGTGGGGGCTGGAGTGCCCCGCACATTGTATAAGGCGGTAGCTGAAGTGTTGGCGTTTGTTTATAAACTTAAGAAAAAACATAGGGCTTTGGAATTAAGGTAAATTGAATGAATAATGTTTGGGATAAATTAAAATTAGTGACCAAAAATTCTGATTTGACAGTTGCTCTGGGTGTATTGTTGGTACTTGGAGTAATGATTGTTCCAATCCCACCACTCCTGCTTGACTTGTTGTTAGCACTTACCTTATCGATGTCAGTGGTTATTTTATTAGTGTCCATTTATTCTAAACGACCTTTAGATTTTTCAACTTTTCCATCAATTCTACTCATTACTACCTTGTTTCGATTGTCTTTAAATGTGGCTTCCACGAGAAATATTTTACTAAGAGGTGGAAGTGAAGGTACTAGCGCCGCTGGTGAAATAATTAGAACTTTTGGAGAATTTGTTGTTGAAGGTAATTATGCCGTTGGTATTATCATTTTCATTATTTTAGTTGTTATAAACTTTATGGTTATTACCAAAGGTGCCGGTCGGGTCGCCGAAGTTGCCGCCAGATTTACTTTGGATGCCATGCCCGGTAAACAGATGGCCATTGATGCAGATTTAAATGCAGGTTTGATTGACGACAAAGAGGCAAAGCGACGTAGAAAAGAAATTGCTGAAGAAGCAGATTTTTATGGTTCGATGGATGGTGCTTCTAAGTTTGTAAGAGGGGATGCCATTGCGGGTATTTTAATAACTGGTATCAATATTATTGGTGGTATTTTTGTTGGTACAGTTCAAAACGGTATGGATCTAAGTTCCGCTGCTCAAGTGTTTACTTTACTTACTGTTGGTGATGGTCTAGTGACTCAGATACCAGCGCTCATTATTTCCACTGCTGCCGGTCTAATTGCTACTAGGAATACTAGCGATAACGGTCTGGGATTTCAGGTAGGAAAGCAATTAAAAGTTCATCCTAAGGCCATCTATATTGCTGCAGGAGTTTTGTTTGTATTTGCTCTCATCCCAGGTTTTCCCAAACTGCCATTTGTGATGGTGGGATTGTCTCTTGTGGGAGTAGCCTATTTAATTGAACAAACAAATTTAAAAGAAGAGCAACTTAAAACCAAAGAGGGAGTTGAAGATGTTAAGTCTAAACCAGAAACGCTGGAAGATCTTCTGGCACTTGAGTTGGTGGAGTTGGAAGTGGGATACGGGCTTGTAAATTTAGTTGATGCTGAACAAAATGGAGATTTACTGGAAAGAATTACCCATATCAGGAAACAGTTCGCTACTGATTGGGGAATCATTATCCCACCAATAAGAATAAAGGATAATTTAGAACTTCGTCCCGGCGGTTATGTTTTTAAAATTAAAGGTATCCATGTAGCCCAGGGAGAACTAATCAATGATCATATGTTGGCGATGGATCCTGGATCAGTTATTGAAAAGATTGATGGAATTGAAACAGTTGAACCAGTTTTTGGACTTCCAGCGGTTTGGATTAATGAGGAACAAAAAGAAGATGCCCAGTATAATGGATATACAGTGGTGGATTTATCAACTATTGTGGCAACTCATTTAACTGAAATCTTAAAAACTAACTTGCATGAACTGTTTGGTAGACAGGAATTAGTCTCAGTGCTTGATAATTTTAAAGAACAATATCCCAAAATTGTAACCGACTTAGTACCAGAGATATTACCGCTGGGAGTGATTTTAAAAGTTTTGCAAAATTTATTAAGAGAAGGAGTTTCAATTCGGGATTTAAGAACTATTTTAGAAACTTTGTCAGAATTTGGTACTACCATGAAAGATCCCAGTAGTTTAACCGAGTATGTTAGACAGGCATTATTTAGAACTATTACGGAAAATATAAAAAGCGAACAAGGAGACATACCACTGTTTACTTTGGACCGGGCAATTGAGGAATCTTTGGCAAACAATATTGTGCAAACTGAAACGGGACACCAACTATCTCTTGATCCAAGAGTTACCCAACATTTATTGGCCAGTTTAAATGAAAAGATTGAAGAAGCTACTGGAGCAGGGGAAAAAATGATTGTCCTGTGTTCCCCGGTTATTCGACATCACTTTAAACGGTTGACTGAAAAATTTATACCCAATTTGATTGTTATTAGTCATAATGAATTGAGTCCTGATGCAAATATCAGATCACTCGGGACGGTGAGGTTGTAAATGTTTGTAAGAAAATTTCAAGCAGATTCTTTGGAAGAGGCCCTTAAAGACATTAAATACCAATTAGGCCCAGATGCAATTATTTTAAAAACGATTACCAATAAAGGTCTCAAAGGTGCATTTAAAAAAAACCGCATTGAAATTACCGCTGCCATTCCAGAAGGTAAACTAAAGGAGAAAATGCAAGTTGATCGAGCTCTCGGAGAAAATAAAGATGATTTCTATCAAAATAAATCTTCCTACATATCTAATATGATTTCTAACTATTCTCTGCATTCAAAGGAAGCTCAAAAAAAGCCGGTAGCCATAAATAATGCCTATGGCAATTTGGGTCTTAACAAGGCACCACTTGCCAAAAATATCTCCGAAGTAAGTAGCGGTCTAGATAGTTTTTTAAGTCAAAGTAGTCGCACTGAAAAGTTAGTGCAAAAACCACTAAAAAACTCTTCATGCCAAATGAATTCACGTGAGGAAATGGAATCTAATTCTTTTAACGACGATGAAGCTTTAAAGGAGATAGAGCAAACCCCTAACGTTTATCAAACGGCGAAAAACGATTTCAATCGGGATGACACTGAAAAGCAAAAAAGAAAGATAGAAGAACTGGAAAACAAGCTTTCAGAAATTATCAAGAAAGTTGATAAATTTAGTAGGGTAGAACCTACGGGGTTATATCAAATGAGAACTACTCTTCGAAGTTTGGATATCAATGAGCCATACATTCAAAAGTTGATCCGCAAAGCTACCTTTGAATTCAAAGAAGAGGATTTGTCCAACGATGAAGTCATTTTCGAATTTGCCTTAAGAGAGATGCTTCAAAGCATATCCATAGAAATGCCACTATTTTCTTCGCTCGACTCGGATAAGCGTCCGGTGGTTACGGTTTTAATCTCCGAAACATCCTCAGGGCAATCTACCATGGTTATGAAGCTGGGATCGTTAAAGCAAAATTCAGTGGTAATTAGAAATGTTACTTTATGTGATGAGCTTAAGAAGTCTGTATCAGAGCAGCTTCTTAATATTGAAATTATTAATGTTGCAAGTATTGCAGAAATTATGTCTGAGACAAGAAAAAATATTGAGAAGGGTAAATCAGTTTTTATTGATTATAAAAATTTTCAAAAAGAATTTAATGAGACAAAGAAATTTGTTGAGGGTCTCAAGAGATCTTTTGATCATGTGGAAATATTGGTCTCCCTTTCGGCAATCCATTCTGAATTGTATAATAAGAAAGTATTGTCCACTTACAAAACACTTGTCGATGGACTGATCTATTCGCATCTGGATTTGTGTTTAAATTTTGGAGCAATTTTCAATGCTCTGGAAGGTGAGAAGGCCATACCGGCTAAGTTCTTTGGAACGGGGCCGGTGATGCCAGATGATATTGAGGCAGCGAGTGCCGAAAGAATTTTGGATAGTATTTTTAAATTTGATTAAAAAATAATTTCAGGAAGAAATTATTTTAGGAGACAGGATGTCGAATAATAGTGCCGGTAATTGGCTTTTATCTCAAAATAAATTCGCCAATAAAATAGGTAAAAAATTAAGCGGAAAAGCCATAACCGTTTCGGTGACCAGTGGAAAAGGTGGAGTCGGTAAAACCTCCATTTCTATAAAAATTGCTAAATTGCTTTCAGAAAAGGGACTTAAGGTTTTAGTCATTGATTGTGATTATAATTTATCCAACACCTTTATTAAATTAAATCTCCCAATTAAAGATGATTTTAATTTATTAATTAGTGGGGCAAAAACCTTTGAAGAGTGTATTTACCAGGAAGGTAATTTCCATTTACTAGCGGCTTGTAGTGGTGATTTGGATTTATTTGATCGAGATATTCATTTGGATCAATTTATTTTGAATTTACTCATACAGATTGAAGATCGTTATGATTTTATTATTTTGGATTCACCTGCTGGTATCAATAAGCAAGCCATGACCATTAATGCATATAGTGATTACCGGTTTGTCGTAGTGACCCCTGATAAATCCTCAATAACGGATTCGTACTCGTTAATTAAAATTCTTAATAAAAAGTACGGGGTTAAAGAAAATCATCTTATCGTTAATAAGATATCCTCTGAGGCGCAATATAAGAGAATTGTTCAAATCATGAGTGAAACAGTTGAGAATTTTTTAGCATCAAGATTGAAAATCATGGGTGGAATTACTCGAAATAATCGTGCCATTGATATTTTTGACAGGGAATTATTTGACCAGTCTAAAGATTTGCATAACGATTTTTGTAATATCATTAGCCGCTTTACCGAGGAGAGTCTAGGTTATTGTGATGATCGTCATTACACCAACCTAAACTACGGATGCGTAGATGACTTAAAACATGAGGTTTTAAACTAGTAACGCTAAGGAGTAAGCATGTCATCTCTCTCAAAACAACTTAGAAACTTAAAAGATTACCGTTCAACCGTGGATCCCAAGGTCAAAGATGAGATCATTATAGAGTATGCTCCGCTCATCAAGTTTATAGCATTAAAGATAGCCTCACGGCTTCCATCTAATATTGAACTGGATGATTTGATTTCTTGTGGAGTTATAGGACTTATGGATGCCATAGAGAAATTTGATCCCGAAAGAGATAACAAATTTAAAACTTATGCTGAATTTAGAATTAGAGGTGCTATTTTAGATGAGCTTAGAGCACAGGATTGGGTTCCAAGGTCAGTGCGTGAGAAAGCTAAATTGGTGGAAAAAACTTATTCTAAATTAGAAGCCAGTCTTGGTCGCCCGGCAACCGATGAAGAAATGTGTAAAGAGTTGAGTATTTCACAAGACGAATTTTACGACCTTTTAAATAAAGCAAAGTCTATTTCCCTTCTTAATATTGATGATTCTGCCTTATTTAATCGTGGGGATAAAAAACTGATGGCAGGACTCTTGGAAAATAGTCGAAGTGCCAACCCCTACAATGCCGTTAGCCACAAAAATTTAAGAGATACCTTGAAAGAGGGAATCAAGACTCTTCCTGAAAAACAAAGACTGGTGCTTTCCCTTTATTACTATGAAGATTTAAATTTAAAAGAAATTGGACAAGTCCTGGATGTCACTGAATCTAGGGTCTCTCAATTACACACCCAGGCACTCATTAAACTAAAAACCAAGCTAAGAAATCTGGTGGATTACCAGGAGGATATGGCAGGTTAATACCAACATGAATAGTGATTGTAATTTATATTTGGATAAAACATTCGAAGCACTAGATGACTTGAGTGCACTAGTGGGGTCGAGTGCCTTACCCATTGTTAGTCAGATCGGGTTTTACTTATCAGAAACTAAAAGACTGGAAGAAAAAGCCAAGCAGTTTGAAAAAATCGATGGGGTTGTTTTTGATTTTATAATTACTTCGTTTAATGAACTTGTGACGTGTTTTTTTACTGCAAATAAATATATAAAGGAATGTAGTGTTACCGGAAAAGGTGAACATTATTCTTTCGCTGAATGGAATAAAATTTTTGAAACCCTGCCTGGTTTATTAAAGGTGATTAATTTTTTCCAAATTGAAAATGAACTTGAAATTATTTTAGAAGATAATGGCATTAGGGTAATCACTAATTTGGTGGAAAATCAAAACATAACTAACTTCAGAAAGAAATGTTATGAAGTTTTAAGAGAGTTGATCAGGAAAAAAACACTTTTGACTTATAAAATTACACGCGACGATAACATCAAACTAGATCTTTTTTTAAATATTTCTCACTCTGAAGATACTATTTATGAGTGTATTATTAATCAAAATGAAAAATTCAAGTTGGGATTTTCTAACATATTTGAACAGTATCAAATTGGTGCACATGAAGCTGCGGCTCTCCCTCGACATTTATGTTTAGAAATTACCCAGGATTTGCAATTAAAGAAACATCAGGGGATACCCAAGCAATTTACACAGGTTTTAGGAGAGTTTCAAATTATTCATTTTTCCTTCCTATTTCGTCTGGTTTCCATCATAATACCATTTAGAGGCAAGCTTATTAAAACTTCCTCTTATCAAAGAGTAGGAGACACAGGACGTGGTGACACTTTGGGCATTAGACGGGATGTTAATGTTCTGGGCACGCATAATATATGCCGATATGTCGACCTGTTTAAGATTATCTCTGAATAAAATCAATATAAATTTTAAAGGATTGCATTATGCATTTTAAAGCTGGAAGAAGCATTCAGGTATTTTATTTTTCTATACTAATGATGATTTTGTGTGGAATGTGCTCATGGTTTTATTATTTTTTTCAAAATGGAGCATTAAATAGTGAAGTCATTTGGACGCTGTCGGAATCATCACAAGAAGTGGAGCGACTTCGTACGGAAAATCAAATTTCCAAAATAGATCAGCTAATACTGGCAGGTAGAGTTAGAGAAGCGATCAGTGCCATGAGTAATGTGGAAAAGATAACTAAAATCATGGATCGCAACGTAAAACATTTTTCGGCAGAATATAAAGCATTTTCAGACAGCACCTCTGGAATGAAAGCCATACTAAATAACTTGTTATCACTTCCCGACATATTGGTAGTATTAAATGTTCTCCATAAAAAATTTGAAAATTTTCAAAATTGGTCAAAAGAAAACAAATGGCCCACACTTACTAGAATTAGTTCGGTAATGCTAATTGACCTGGATGCCAATAATTTAAAAAAAATTGATTTTTTTAATTACAGTAAAATGCATAAGATAGATGGTAATCTTACCCGCAGCTTAAGAAGCATGGAAAATATCACTAACGGTTCCTCGCTTTCCACCTTTGATAAAACTAGCATTATGGCAAAGCTTCAAAGTTTTAAAGTGGAGCAAGATATGCTTAGCAGCTACCTACCGGAATTAAAAAAATACGCGGAAGAGTATCAAAAATTAAATACATCTTATAATTCCTGGCTGAAATTAATTGAACCTGAAATTGCTGTGGCTAAAATGAGCTTCCAAAAAAATTCTCAAATGATGTTTATTGGTTTTGCGGGGATGTTGGTATTTTTATTAAGTGCAATGGTACTTGGAGGTTGGCTCTATCAAAAAAATGTATATAGATCTATTAAAAAGATTGAGACGAGAATCCTAGAATGTGTTCAAGAAGGTATTATTGCTCCCGACTTTAGAATGAATGACCATTTTTCCAAAGATTTTTATCAAGAAATGCAGAAATACCATTCATGGGTAAAAAGTCGGATGAGTTTTGGAAATATTTTTCAGGAAGCTCTTCCTTTCCCCGCACTGCTACTTGACTCTAATTTAAATTTGGTGTGGGCAAATGCTCTGTTTTACTCTGAATGGAATTTAAACGAATATAAAAATAAAAGAGATGCTCTTAACTGGGAATTTTTACAACGCTTTACTAATCTAGGCGAAAATGATCCTATCCTAGAAGCTTTAAACAATAATTTAGCAGGTATTTATCAAATACAAGTTAAGCAGGAACAAAAAGATTTCGCTCCTTATGAAATGTATATATCCCCGGTTGAAATTGATGACCAAAAAAGAATTATGGTATTTTTCTATCCGCTCATGTTTTTAGAAGAAACCATTAAGGATCAGAAGAAATCATTGTTGGGCCCGGTGTGTAGATCTCTTGAGACCCTAATCCGAGGGGATTTTGATAAAGAGTTTAAAGATAAAATCAGGGAAGATTTCAATATTGCCGGAATTGAGTCGGTGTTTGGAAAGTTTATAAAACTTGCTGAATTTTTAACGCAACAAAAAAATGGACTGGTAAGTGAAATCGAACGTTTAGAAAATGAGTTATATGACAAACACAAATTGCTTTGTGATGTGAAAAACATTTTATCTGAACAAGATGTTTATGTGAAAAATGAAGTAAAAGATTTTCAAGAGAGTAAGGATCTTATAATTCGTTTAGTTGAACTTCGCAGAAAAACGGAACAAATCTATTTAACCACTATTAATGCCTCTAAAGTCATGCTGAAGGAGCAATGTAATCTATATGATCAATCCACTCAGTTAGTTAATAATCATGAAGAAAATTTAAAAATTTATCGCAATATCGGATTATCCAGAGAGGGGTTTAAAGAAGCGCTGATAAGACTTGAAAATTGTAAGTCCAATGTGGGGCAAACTCTTGAACAAACTTTAATTTTTACTAAGTCACCCAAGATTAATCCAGAAAGTTTTTCCAGCGCTCTTATGAAAATTAAATTGGAATTGCGGGCCTTTGACAAAGAGATTAGTCAATTCGTTGCTAATTTAAAAAACTTCGATGTTCACCTTTCCAAAATGCAGATGATATTAGTGGATGTGAAATCTCCTGATTTGAGTGAGTATAAGAAAAAAGTAGATTTGACCAGGAACCATATAGAAAATGATACATTCAATATGGGAGTCAATGCCAAAGAAGGACAAAAAATTGATGAAGACATGATCACTCGGATGAAGTCTTTTTATGATAATTTGAAAGGTAACCTGGATACGCTTGTCAGGGTAAGTCAGTTGACAGCTGACTTAGGCGAAGAACAAAAACTGACTGAAGAAAAGCTGTTAAATACCGAGGATGAATTGATAGTTTATCATAATGAAAGTTCTCAAGAAGCGTAAATTAAAACAAACCGGAAATATTTCCGTTGGCATCAATATCCATATCATTGGCTGATGGGTGTTTGGGAAGACCAGGCATCCTCATAATTTCGCCGGTTAAAGGAACCAGAAAACCTGCTCCGCTGGATATAATAATTTCTCGCACGGTAAGTGTAAAATTCTGAGGTCTGCCAATTTTTTTAGGGTCATCGGACAGAGAGTTTTGAGTTTTAGCAATACAGACTGGAAGATTATTTAGATTATTATTATAAATCAGTTCTAAATCGCTTTTGGCCTTCGCTTCAAAATGAACATTTTTAGCCCCGTATATTTCTTTTGCTACAGTATTAATCTTATCTTCTACAGAATCGGTCCATTCATACAAATGTTTAGCTTGATAGGTATTGTGATCAAGTTTTGATACGAGCTTTTGGGCCAAATCAACGCCCCCTAAGCCACCTTTTTCTCGCACTTCTACTACTGAGGAAATAATATTGTTTTGATTGCAAATTTCCTCTATCACTTTGATTTCTTCTAAAGAGTCATTGGGAAATTTATTGATGGCAACCATAACTTCCACATTAAATTTTTTAGCGTTTTCAATGTGTTTTTCCAAGTTGCATGCCCCAATTTTTATGGCAGAGGTGTTTTCATTTTGTAACTGCGATTTTTTTACACCTCCATGCATTTTAAGTGCGCGCGCGGATGCTACCAAGACTACTGCCTGCGGAGAAAACTGGCCATATCTTGAGACTATATTAAAGAATTTTTCGGCACCAAGATCAAATCCAAAACCTGCCTCGGTTACTACATAATCCGACAGACTAAGAGCAAGCTTGGTGGCTAAGATGCTGTTTGCACCCTGGGCGATATTGGCAAAAGGACCACCGTGTATAAGCGCCGGCCCATGCTCTATGGTTTGAACTAAATTGGGAAGAAGGGCGTCTTTAAGCAAAGCAGTAGCGGCTCCGGCAATTTTTAAATCCCTGGCGAAGAATGGTTTCTCATCTTCAAGGGTTTGCGCTAACAAAATATTACCAATTTTTTGCTTGAGATCCTCGTAATCTTTAGACAAACATAAAATGGCCATTATTTCAGAGGCTGCAGTTATTTCAAAACCAGATTCTCTGGCAAAACCATTCTTTTTTAGACCAATAATAATTTCTCGAAGGGAACGGTCGTTCATATCCATTACTCTTTTCCAATAGGTGTCTCTGATGGAGATACGATTTTTAAAACGATAATGAATATGGTTATCAAGTGCTGCCGCAATCAAGTTATGAGATGCACTTACTGCATGAATATCTCCCGTAAAATGCAGGTTGATGTCCTCCATCGGTAAAACTTGGGAATATCCACCACCAGCAGCTCCGCCTTTGACTCCAAAACAAGGTCCCAAGGATGGTTCACGAATGGCCACTAATGCATTTTTTCCAATTTGTCTCAGTGCCTGGGTGAGCCCAATACTTACCGTGGTTTTGCCTTCCCCCGCCGGAGTGGGGGTAATAGCACTTACCAAAATGAGTTTTCCTGGTTTTTTAGTTAATATTTTTCTTATAGAATCAAGCTTGATTTTAGCCTTGTAATCTCCGTAAACAATTAAATCGTCGGTAGTTAATCCGATTAGAGAGGCAATTTCATCAATTTTTTTGAGGTGGGCACTTGACGCAATTTCCAAATCTGATTTAAATGTCATAAAATTTCCGTTGTTGTAGTAAAATTAAAACACTTACTTATACTATTAATTTTAGAACTATAAATCTATTAATAAGTTAATACAAAGGAGCAAAAGTATGGCCAATAAACTAATGAAACATTCAAAAAATGTCAATGGTAAATGGTATTGCACATCTTCTGCGGATGATAGTGGAGAGGGCTGTATTGCTTGTGGAGTATGTTACGGCTCTTTGCCTAGCATTTTTGCAGAAGACGAGAATGGGGAAGCTTATGTGACCTGTCAGCCGAGCAACCCTGATGAAGTGTCCTTGGCACAGGAACAAATGGATGCATGTCCGATCGGCGCTATAGGTAATGACGGATAGATTTAATCCTATATTAAATTCCTAACTGATAGAATCAAGTAAAGCGAAATTAGATTTCCATTTTTACATCCAACGTTGCTGAATATTCCGCTGGATATAACCCAAGAAAGGATTAAAATTACTTAATAGAGACAAATAAGGCTAAAATCAGACGTGTATGGACAAACAAATAGGCGAATCAATCCCGCAACATATCATTTTACAGAATCAGGAAGTAAAAATATTTTTTGAATCATCGGCGGTGGGCAGCTTGGTTTTGAATGAAGTTTTTTGCTCTATAGTCGTTTTAAATAATGCCGGCCAGATTATTTATTGCAATAAAATATTTAAAAATATTGCTGAGAAAAATCAACCAGTTCTCGGAAAACGATTTGGTACATATATTTCGTGCAGTAATGTTGCAGACGGAGTTAAAGAATGTGGCCAGGCCACTTTTTGTAATCATTGCACAGTTAATAAATTGTTTCAAGGTACAGCCGAAATCAAGGAATATGAAATATCTTTCTTGCAAAAAAATAATAAGGTGTTGGAATTTTTAATTCGACCTGTTTTGTTTGAAGTGATGAGTAACCGCTATACGTTGCTCATTATTAAGGATATTTCAAACGAAAAGAGACGTCGCATGCTTGAAAGAATATTTTTTCATGATATTAGCAACACCATGACAATTATGAATGGACATTTACTTATGCTTGAAAAAGATAAAAATAATTCAATTAAATTTGAAAGAGTCAAAAAAACTTATGACAAGATGTGGGATGAAGTTAAAGGCCAAAAAATTTTGGCAGATGCTGAAAATGGCGAGTTGCAAATTCGTTTTTCTCCAATAGAAATAAATACGTTTATTCAGGAAATTATAATTCTTTTGCAGGAAATATATAAGGAAAACCGGCTATTGTTTGAATTTGATCATGCTTTAGAGGGGGTGGTAATTGAAACAGATGAAACTATATTAAGAAGAGTTATTATAAATATGATAAAAAATGCCATTGAAGCTTCCAATAAAGAATCTTTAGTTACCATAAAAACCCACGTGGATAAAAAAAATGTAGAATTGATGATCCACAACGAAGGGTATATACCAGAAGAAATTCAGGCTAAAATTTTCAAAAGGTCCTTTTCTACCAAAGGAAAAGGACGAGGTCTTGGTACTTATAGTATGAAATTATTCACAGAAAAATACTTAAGCGGTATGATTGATTTTGAATCTTTAGAAAAATCAGGAACTACTTTTTTAGTTAAGTTGCCAAGAACGTGACATCCATCCTCATAAGATGGTGTCAAAAATGAAATTGTCAATCCTGCCTTGCAAAAAATAAAAAAATAATAAATCTACTTGACGGTAAATAAAAGGTACCCATCTTGATGGTGTGAAAAAATTAAAATGCATCAAGGAGGTGGATATGTTTTATAGTGATATTTTCAATACGCAAAGAGAACTTGACCGAATCTTTAACAATGATTTTTGGGGTAGAACCACTTTTGCTAGGGGGAGTTATCCTGGAATTAACATGTTTGAAATGGATGATAAGCTGGTTTTAAAAGCCGAAGTTCCCGGATTAAAAAAACAAGATTTACAGATTAAGCTGGAAAACGATGTTATTTCTTTGACTGGTGAGATGAAAAATTCTGAAAAAGAAAATATTAGATATCACCGCAGAGAAAGAATGTTTGGCACGTTTAATCGCTCTATGAAATTGCCATACAGGATTGATCCAGAGAAAGTGCAGGCTTTTTTGGCTGACGGAATTTTGACGTTAACTTTGGAAAAAGATGAGAATTCTAAAACCAGAACAATTGAAATTCAATAAGCAGGAGGTGGTTTATGACAAAACAAGAATTAGAAATTAAAAGAAAAAATGAATTGGAAAAAAAAGGAGAATATACTAAAGCGGAAAAAATATTTACGCCAGATGTAGATATTTATGAAAATGATGAAGCACTCATGATGGAAGTGGAAATGCCAGGTGTAAAAAAGGGTTCTGTGGAAGTAAATTTGGACAATAATATGTTAAGTCTTAGAGGTAAAATTGAAACCAGTGAGTATACGGATTACCGACCTTTATATGGAGAGTATAATATAGGCCATTATGAGAGGGTTTTTGAGCTAGGCGAGAAAATTAATCAGGAAAAAATCAAAGCCAATATGGAAGACGGTGTTTTATATTTGACCATACCTAAAGCAGAGAAAGTAAAACCTCGTTTGATAGAAGTTAGATAAAAATTGGGCGTCTAAAATTAGACGCCCAATTTATTGTCAAAAAGTTAGTTAAATAATGATGAACTG
>Ga0208958_1000666_pt1 | contig 40429 bp, 40 predicted proteins | sample RifOxyB1_FD_184032 | JGI IMG/M metagenome (GOLD analysis project Ga0208958, IMG submission 184032) | Soil microbial communities from Rifle, Colorado - Rifle Oxygen_injection B1 (SPAdes) | ecosystem: Environmental > Terrestrial > Deep subsurface > Rock core/Sediment | place: Rifle, Colorado...
TGCTCCCGGCGCAACATACCAGCCGCACGCGGTATGGGTGTACGGATTACCATACGTCCAACACCTGATCGGCATGCCATTCGGGCACATGGTTTGGGCTTGGCAATAGTTGTAGGAATAACCAGAGGTGGGTGGATAGGCGGGGTATCCGGGATAACCCGGGTGAAACATTTCAATTTCCATCTGAGAAGATGCTGCGAGATCTTCTGGTCCCTGAGCCCACGCCACTGGACTCATGAGGACAACCGTAAGAAGAACGGAACCCAAAAACGACAGTTTTGTCATAAAAAACACCCCTTATTTAAGCCGGTTGAGGTCTATTTAATTCGTGCAAATTAGTCAACAATAATTCACGGTAGCTCTCTCTCGACCTCAAACCATCGAATCGAGTTACACCCCGACCCCTCGGGCATCTCCTCTTGGGGAATGCAGTCCGGGCTTGTTTCGGGACAGGTCAAGCGAAGATGCATATGGTCGGCATGATTTTTATAAGGACGCAATCGCCTGAGCACTTGAATCGCCGACTCAACTTCATCTTCGCTTGTGACCGTATAGCCGGCGTAATGGCAAAGCGCCTCTTTAATTTCGGGAGCGACAAAGATCCGGTTCAAGCGTCCTGAAGAATGAACAATCTGAAAAAAGCGCCAGTTTCGTTGAAAATCAAAGTTACGAGTAACCTTGCCCTTCACTACAAATGACTCCTGAAACCCGTTTGGGATACTGGGGTCCTGCTCTTCGTAATTCATTCGAAGGTAAACGAGATCAACGTCCAATCCATTTTGATGACTGGCGTGTCCAGAAACGAAGCCCCCGCGTTCGGCCGAAAGATCTCCCAATTGAAGCCTCTCTCCCTCGGGATAGGCTTGAAAAAGCTCCGCGGCAGATTTTTTGAGAATGTCGATGAGACCACTGGAACCATAATAACGGTTCCGATAGTGAAAAAGGTGGGTGAACCCTTCCCCTTCGCGCGGAAATACCGAAGGATTCGTCAGAGTCCCCTTCGAATATGAACCAATCACCTGTCCGACGGGCTCTTCGAATGAGAAGAACGGAATCTCCGAAAACCCGCACAGAAAAATGACACTAAAACTCGCGGCCAGAACACGCGTGGATCTGAGTGTGATGAACATCCAAGCCCCCCAAAAACGTAGCCTCTCGTAACATAGAAGACGCGACGAATCAAATTTAGAGACGGGTGTGTCCCTGGAGACATCGTGTGTTGAGAAAGACGCTCTCATCGCCTCTTTTCAGCTGTCTCTTCCTGCGACAATTTGAACAAAAATCAAAAGCGCACACCATTGAATTAATTAAACAATTTCGTTTCAGAGGTGGCACTCCAATTGCGATCACTCAAATATAATGTCGAACAAATGCACTTGGATCAGCTTCGCCCTCATCGCCTCGATTCTCCCCTTGGCGGTCCCCTCAGCCCACGGGAACGCGAAAGTTCGCGCGGCTCTCGCGAGAGAACTCAAAGCACAAGGGCTGCGGCTTGGAGATCAGATCTACATCCGTGTGATCAAGAAACCCGACGAACACATGCTGGAAAAAGCACAGGACGAATCATCCGGAGCCTACATTTACAACGATGGCTCAAGTGAACACTGGAGCAAGAACACCAAAGGAAAACCGCGCAAATACAACAGCTGGATGGGCAGACTCCAGGCCTACGTACGATCCGCAGACGGAAAATACCGCATTTTTAAAACTTATCCCGTTCGAACCTATACAGGCACTCTCGGGCCCAAAACGCGCCAGGGGGATGGCCAGACGCCCGAAGGATTTTACCAGTTCACGCGGTCCAACCCTTATACCCAATACGTCCGGTCCTTTGATATCGGTTACCCGAACGCGAAAGATCGAGCGCTGGGGCACACAGGCTCAATGATAGCGATCCATGGCACAAAAAGAAGCGACGGCTGCCTTGCGATGGGTGCGGATATCACTGAAATCGACGAACTCGTCCGCGCGTCGCGGAGAGCTGGACATAAAGTCCCGGTTCATATTTTTCCCTTCGAGATGACGGACGAGAATCTCGAGAAATTTCGTTCGGACAAGAATTTCGGCTTCTGGAAGAAGGAACTCAAACCCGTCTATGATTTCTTCGAAGATCAAGGACGTCCACCCAGGATTTCAGTCAAGCATGGCACCTACAGACTGGCGGAAAAGTCAACGAGACCCAGGAAACAGATTCGTAAAATCGTTCACAAACCAGCCCCGAAATATGATGAATTCAGTGTGGGAGCTCAGCTCGAACGCGTCAGAAAAGAACTTGAGGACGAAGCTCAATCGCCCTGGCTGAGGACGCCCCAGAAGCCCTTGATGTGCCAAGACCCGCAACCCCGGTTGTTCGAAACCGAATCGGAGTAAATCGATCCGAAAACGTTAGCACTCGTCCAGACTCGTGGGCTGACAAAATCGTCAAGAAGACACTTTTCAATGACGATAGGTCAGTGAAGAGAAGCAAGATTCATGAACTCAACACAATATTCAGCGGAGCGATTCCTAATCGCCATACTGAAAGAGGATCGGGACACCGTGGCCCGGTACCTTTTTAACGGCTGTGATCCGGCGGGCAAAGATGCTCGGGACCGACCAGCGCTTTCAATCGCACTTGCCGCGGGCAAAGAAGAAGTGGCCGAGCTTCTGATCGCCAGCGGTGCTGATATCAACGCCCGGGACAATACCGGCGTGACGCCGCTCATGATCGCTGCCGCAAAAGGTCTCATGAAAAGCCTGGGTCTCCTCGTGCTCAGTGATGTCGATATTGAGGCCGTTGACCGGGCAGGCCAAACGGCACTGATCCAGGCCGCAAAACGAGGCCACCAGGATGCCATTTCGTTCCTGGTCTCGAAAGGCGCCGCTATCACGACTAAGGACTTCGCGGGAAACCTTGCCATTCATTATGCCATCCGCGAACGTCACGACGAGATCGCCCAGATCCTGATCGCCGCGGGAAAGGACTTGGACCACCCCGATTCCGAAGGTTTTTCAGCACTGGCTCTCGCGGTCAAGAACGACGACGAGGCGATCATCAAAGCCCTGCTCGATTCGGGCGCGAACCCGAACGCGCGGAACACAAAAGATCGCGTCGGCACCTCTCCCCTTTTGATCGCGATCGCGAAAAAGAACAAAAGACTTGTGCAAATCCTTCTCTCGCGCGGGGCGGACCCAAATCAGGCGGATTCAGACGGACACACCCCGCTGATGGTCGCGGCCTTCAAGGGCCTGGATACGATTACCGACCTTTTGATCAAAGCCGGGGCTGATCCGAATGCCCAGGACAATACCGGGCAGACGGCACTGATTATGGCCGCGAGCAAAGGCCATCAGCTTGAAAAGTTCCTTGTTAAAGGAACACAGGAAGAAGAAGTCAAAATCGTGATTCAAGGGCAGGGTGATCTCGCGCTTCAAACGGATGAAGCGTTACGCGTAGCTGGGGATGGAACTCCGCTCTCTGACGAGGCCATCAAAGTATCCGGTGCAGGAATCGCGGAAAAATACGGTGAGGCGATCTGGATCAAAGGTGCCCACGAAGATACCGTCGACAAGTCCAAGTTCGTGATCACAGGCGTCGAGAGCAATTACGAAAGCGTAGTAAAACTCCTTGTTAACCTTGATGTCGAAGTGGATGCCGCCGACAAGACCGGCCAGACAGCCCTGATGAAGGCGGCGGCACTCGGACACAAAGAAATCGTTCAAGTTCTAGCCGAGAGCGGAGCCGATCTCGAAAGTCACGATTCAGATCACAATACCGCGCTGACACTCGCCCAAAAACGAGCGCACCACGAGGTCACGAATTTCCTGACCGAAGCTGCCGGAAAAACCCGGGTTTCGCGCGCCGCATGGAAGCTCCACAATCTCAAACCGAATGATCCTCAAACCGTAACCAAACCCTCGGATGCCGCGCGCAAGGCGATGGTCAACACTTCTCGCGACCAGTCCGGTAAAACCGTTCTGATGCAGGCCGCTGAACGCGGCGACCTCAAGACCGTAAGGGAACTTGTCGACAATGGCGCCGACGTGAACGTCAAGGACTTCCGCGGTTACACGGCCTTGATGTTTGCCGTTTCTTTTGGAAAAAATGAAACGGCGGAATATCTCCTCAAGCACAAAGCATCTGTAAACGTTAAAACGCCCGATTCAACAACCCCACTCATCGTCGCGATCACAAAGAAGGATGCGAAACTCGTCAAAACCCTGATCAAGGCGGGCGCCCAAGTCAATGTCAGAATCAAAGGGATGTCCAGCCTGATGCTCGGAATCGCGACAGGCTCGCTCGAGATCGTCAAAGAATTGATCGCGGGCGGTGCTGACCCCAAAGAAAAGAATCATCGCGGTGCCGACGCCTACTCGTTCGCGATCGCGCAGGACAAAAAGGATATTATCGTTTTTCTCCGCGAATACCGGGAAAACTCCGAAAAAGCTGCAAAAGCCGGCAACAAAGGCAAGAGGACCCCATGGAGAGCGTGACCCACAACACAGCAGTCACGCATTCCTGTCTTCGCACGATCGAGCGAAAACATTATCAGATTATCGAACTCCTGAGCGGTTTCGAGACGAACGGAACCAAAGCCCTCGAACCGGTCATCAATAAAATCCTGAGTAATCCGAAACACGCGGCCCTGAACTGTGCCGGAGTTCTCGAGATGCCCGACGATGTTGTCGAGACCATCCACTTTCTCGACCAGCAGCTCAAGTCCGCGGGAAAGAAAGTCCGATTGGTCTATGTTGATCAAAAACTGCGGACACAGCTGAAGAGTTCGCGATTCGGCGCCTTTCTGATCATTTCTGAATTCCTGCCCGCGCTGGACGATTTCGCGTCCGAAGAGACCGACGTTTCGAGCAAGCAATTCATCAAGGCATTCGTAAACGCAACGCTTCGAACCTTCTATGTTCAAGCGAAAGTTCAGTGCCGCCGTGGCGACATCTTTTTGAAGAAGGACAACCAGAACGAACTCTTGGGCGATATCGCGGGGCTTGTGAAGGTGACCACGAAAGCGTTTCCTTATGCCGTGATTCTCTCCTTCCCGAAGAACACTTTTCTTAAACTCATGAACCGCCTGCTGGGCGAGTCCTACTCTGAGATTTCGGCCGAAAACCAGGACGGCGCGACTGAATTCATGAACATCATATTCGGGCAGGCGAAACTTGTTCTCAATCGGACGGGCGCCGACGTGAAACCACAGGTACCCACGCTCAACGTCGGCCGCGATATGGCCGGCCTCCTCTTCGAAGACAGCAACGACTTGGTACGTCTGGATAGCGGCAAAATGATCGTCCTCCCGTTCGAATCGGAAATCGGACAATTCTTCATTGAAGTATGGGTCCCGGCGGCCTTCCGGTCGATACTGCTCTAACCAACGCTTCTCGCATGAGGAGAGCCTGGACAGCCAGCCGGCGTACGATGTTCTGGCTGCTCCCAACGGCTAACTCCTGGCGTGGCCCAAACACTGCTAGTGCTAGTGCTAGTGCTAGTGCTAGTGAGTCTGGGAGAGGAGGGAATCAGATGCAATTAAAGAGTCATGGTTTTGACCACAATTCAGAAATCCCGCGCCGCTATAGTCAAGAAGGCGAAAACCGGTCTCCTGCACTGGAATGGACGGGCGTCCCAGCCGGGACTCAGGAACTCGCGTTGATTGTCGACGACCCGGACGCGCCGAGCGCCGAGCCGTGGGTTCACTGGGTCCTTTATTCACTGTCGCCCAGTAGCCATTCCCTTGCTGAAGGAGTACCGAATCGCGATCACCTGGAAAACCCGAAAGGCGCCAAACAAGGAGTCAACTCTAGCAACCAGATCGGTTACGCTGGGCCTATGCCGCCAATAGGACACGGCTCGCACAGGTACTTCTTCAAACTTTACGCCCTCGACACGAAACTGAACCTGAACCCCAGAATGACCAAGGAAGCCCTTCTAAAGGCCATGAAAGGCCACGTACTCGCGGATGCTGAGCTGATGGGACGGTACAGGAGGGGGTAAAACGAATGAGAAGTTGTATAGCAGCATGAGAGTCTTTTGCCACTTTTAGTAATGGATCAATCAGATCTTTCCGAAAAGCTTTATGGGAACGTAAGCTTTGATGAAGAAAGATGCGATTCAACAAATCACTTTTGGGCGACACAAAGCAATTCTCAATAGCTGCGCTGAACACCTGGCCAGAACTCGCCACGAAGCCGCATTACTTGGTAACGCAATAAGCGTCCGTGCGAAATGGGCATTACTCGCAGCAGTCTTTGTCCCCCTCGCGATCATTGCTTCGGAAATAATTGGATCCGAATTCACTCTTTGGGGACGAGCAGAACCTGAATTACGATTTCCGCGAAATGGCTGGCAAGTACTTTACGAAGATCCATGTATTCAACGCCCCTCCTGCTCAACCGGGATTTTAAATGACATTAATGTTTCCAAACTCCCAACTCGCCTTATAGGCAAAGAACACTCGAGTCATGTTGACTCTTTAATTGGAAAATCATTTTGGCTGATCCGTTCAGTTCCAAAAGCCGAGCTCTTACACGCAGCGCAACTTGGCGCCAACCATCTCGTCTTGGGATACATCGGGGGGAGCTATGAACTATATATTAACCGGAGCCTGACCAAAGCTGCCCATTACGCTTCTTCGCGGCTGCCCATCGTCTTCCCGCTTCAAGCATCTCTATTTGCTGCCCCATCACTAGAGATAGCCCTTCACATTTTTCACAACGCTAGCTCAGCGTACCCAGACTACCTCGGCGGCGCATCCGGCGAAGGCTTTGCCACAGCAACGGTGGCGGAAAACTACTCCCGCCTCAAACTTTTTCGTGCAGAAACACGTCCGTTCATCTTCTTTTCTCTGAATTTACTATTGGCAATTCTCTTTATTGCTCTCTGGGCACCAACAAAAAGAAAGCAAGAATACTACTATTTAAGCATCTATTTACTAATTCATGCATGGATTCAGTTCTCGTTTTTAGACATCGTCTTTCGAGCCCTCGGGAGCACGTTGACCTACGGGCTAGATGTTGTCCTTAGATTTTACGAAGGGGCATTTGGAGCACTCCTAGCACTTGCGTTTGCCAGAACGCGGAGAGACTATTTCAAATGGGGTGTACCCGCTGCCATAGCAATCCCACTTATCCTCATTGTCTTGAATTGCAGCAATTCAAATAGACTTTTCATTTTAAATTCCACGATAGGGACATATTTCGTTCCATTTGCCTACATTATCGGGGTCTTTGTCTGCCTAATTCAAGCCGCCCACCTTTATACGACGGCAAAACTACGACACGCGATCAGAATTCGACGGCTCAGTTTGTTTGCATTATCGATGAGCATTCTGGTCTGCCTTTATGTCTCAAACGCTCATGGAATTTCATCGGCAGAACATTACGTTTTTTGGTACCGTCTTGTTCATTTTCTTCTGGTGCTAGGAATGGCTTTGATTGTAGCGAGCGATTATCGCGACCAGGAACTCGCAATCGAGAGAGCGCCAGAGACAGTTTATCATCGCGAGCTGCGCAACAGTTCTGCAGCGCAAATCAACGGCTTCATGCTGACTGTTGATCTTAAAAAATCCGAACTCTATTTTAAACAACGGGCAGCCCTAGAGCAGGAAAAAAGCCTTGTTACAATGTGGCGCTCTCTGGTCTATTCTGCACTGGATGAGCATGGGGGCACCGCAATTATGTGGCCAGGCGACCAGGTAGTCGCAATATTCGATAGTGCCAGAATCGTTGACCCTGGTTCCGCTGCAGTCCGTGTTGCCGAGACACTTGTTCGGAAAGGATCAGCACTGACTCAACAGCTCGCGAATGAAGGGCGTCTCCCCTTTGGGGCTGCTGGATTCCTTGTACGTGCCGCGATAGTAGATGCCGTAATCAGACCGACTTATGAAAAAATTGAAGGCCGTGAATTCCCAGCATGGGAAGAAGCAGGCTCAACAATGCCCTTTGTCGAAAGCTCGCGGCTACTTGAAATGGAAAAGCAGATTGAAAAAGAACGGTTCGGTACCGTTTCTCGAAACCTCATTGTTATAAAGAAAACACAAGCATCGATTGTGACAGCTCTCAATTTGGGTTGGGTCGGATTTGAGGTTCAGAAAGCCGACAAGCACGGTTCGAAGTACGAGCTTGCTATTTTCGAACCATGATCAGCAAGGCTCGCGATCACAGGCAACCGCGGCTGGCTTGCCGGTAAGCGCAGTCACGACCTGCAGGCCAGCAACAAGGGATGCAGCAATGAGAACAGCGATAACGAGTTGCTTCATATGTACCTCTTGCAAGGCTTTATTGCACACACAAGGCCAAACCGCGAGAACAACCCTCGCACTGATTCTCGACCGGAAGCTATTGAAACTCAATGAGACCTCCACTTCTCGAAAATCTGAATGTGAAAATCACCGCCTGAGCCCCTGTACACCAATAGGACACCCCACGATTACCAAAGTTCAATTTGCCCGAAAACTCCTTTTATATCAGTCTCGAAAGCCATGTCACATTTCTGACATAGGGTGCAAACTTTTTAGACAGGCCCAACACTCTGCCGAGTACCTCGAACCATACTCTCTAAAGTTCCAGACGAATACACATCAGCTGGCACAATCATTATCGGCACAGCTGAAACGAAAGGTTTCGGCAAAATACGAATACCTAGTCGACCACAATCTTCGAGAACCGCAGCTTCATCAAATCGACTCGTCACCAGAACACTTTGCTGCGCAATACCCAGGTCTTCGATAAGACTTATCCCTGTTTCAGCACATCCAGAAAACTCAAAATCAACTAAGAATCTTGTCCTCTCCACTAACAACGCATTCTCCATTACCCACTTCTTCAGCACATCCGGTCTTGAACAATCAACTATTTCTGCATTTAAAAGCCCGCATTCCTTTGCAGAAAATCGTTTTCGCCAGAATGCGTGAATGCAAGAATCATCATCAGTAACGATGATATGCCCTTCGGATGGAACCTCAAGTTCCTGCAAAAACCAATTTGGCGGTTCAGCTTTCGGCAAGATTATTGAAACGGTCGTCCCCGTGCCCAGCTGAGATTCAATCTTCAATACACCTCCCCACGCGCCAACCGCTCTCCGGGCATGATGAAGCCCAAGACCAGAACCGTTTAACTTTCCGAAAGTAACGCCAGGCTCTGCAAGACGAGGAAGTAACTCATCCGGAATTCCTACACCACTATCGATTACCTTAATTAAAATTTTTCGCTCTTGCTGAAACAGTTGAATTAGAACTTGGCCGCTCCCTCGTATTGCCTCGACAGCATTATCGATAAGATTGGATAATACACGCTTAAATTCCGCAGCCCTAACCTGGCAAAAAAGGCCGTACGTACCAGCCATTTCTTCGTGCTCTATCCGAATTTCTGCCCGCGAAGAATACTGTAATCTTTTTTCGGAAAGCAGTGTCTCGATAAGATTGGCAACATGTTCTATAAGGACGCCCTCATTTTCCCGTATGCAGTCCTGAGAACCCACTCCCGACACCACGGAGCCAGTCTGAATCAGCTGATTAGCAATATCTCTAATTCTACCCGCTACGTGCCGTAATATTTTTCCTTGTTCACCATTACGTGGCTCAGAGGTATTCGCGACAGAGTCCAACGCGGCCAAGGGCGATCGAATGTCGTGAGCCAATTGAGCAGCCAACTTGCCCATAGCATAAAATCTTGACTCCTCTTCGATTCTTTTCCGAGCCTTTTCCAGTTCCAACTGAATACGCCTTCCCACCTGCTCCTGATATTCGAGCGCCTTACGACGTTCTTCTAAGAGCTCATTCTGCGAACGCACGTAATTTCTCAAAGCGAGATGCTTTGTCGCATTTATCCGCGCCACAACGCTTCCTACGGCGACGCCCGCTATAACGAGACTAAAATTATCTACGAACCCTCCAAGAGAATTCACCATCGATCGGCTTTTGAAAAAGAGTGGCACTAAAATAGGGACGAGACTAATCGGAAGTATCCTTGTCAGCCAGGCATTGAATGATCCGCGAAAAGAGAGTGCGACCATCAGGAATATTATCCCCGTATAGCTGTAGAACTCCTTACTATCGGAAGCCTCCAAAGCACCGTGCGAACCCTGGATGTAGAGTGAAGTAATCAAAAAAATGGTATCTATGTGCTGATAACCCTTTTCCCTTCGAAAAATCCAGAGCACCAAGCAGGCAGCCCCTAAAAGAACCGCGAACACTCTCGTAAATAGAAGCCAATAGAACCAATCAACCCCCTCATATTTGAAGGCACTAAAGACGAAAAGAGTCCAGGCGAGTCCAACAGTTCCAATGTTAAAGCCTTGGACAAACTTTTCCCGACTATCCGAAGGGAGATCGAGATCAGAATTTCGTACAAATTCCATCACGCAACTCCAATCCAAGTTTCTGGTATGCCAAACAGTTCTCCGGGACATCGTTTCTTAAAACAGTGTTCGCCGATATAATTGAATTGGCCCCCACGTTAACACCACGTGGAATTGTCACGCCCATCTGGATTCCTGCGTTTTTCCCAATGATAAGGGGACGGTATATTCTTCGGTAAGTCTTTCCATTCGCTAGTCGAAATTCATGACGATCGTCATCAATTAGTGTAACGCCCCAAGAAATCGAAGCACCCTCTCCAATTCTAATCTGACGGGCACAAAGGACTGCAAGATTGTGCGCAATATAGTTTTCACCGTCGAACTGTAAAGATGCGCCATCTCCAACGCGTATTGAGCACCCAGGGGCAATAAATAGGTTTCCATAGACTGTGAATGTGGCATTTTCACCCAGGTAAATGACTGACTTATTGTAACTAGGGAAATCCCCCACTCCAGGGAGCGCGTAGCCGATTCGAACTACTCCGCCGATGGATATTTTGGAAGTTTTATGACAGTGCAGCTCGACATTATTAGCAAATCTAATGCTTGAATTCTCATTCGTTAATTCAAGTCTCTGAATAGTACGTAAACGTCCAAAAAGTTTCGCTAACATAAATTATTGAAACTCTTCTAGGACGACCCGTACGAGTTCTTCACGGTTTGAAAACGAATGATCCTGATCTAACTTAAAATATTTCGGAGCACAGGGGAAAAGCTTACAAAAAGCTTCGGTCGAGGCAACTGAGACCTCTTCATCTCTGCTCGCTTGAATGATCGTAATTGATTCGGCGGGAACTTGCAGTTCACTTGCAATAGTGCGAGGACTACAACTCGCCTTGACGGATTCTAGATCATCCAGCACTGCATCTAATGTTGCATGGCCAAATAGAAATGGGATTTCCTGAATTACCGATTCTATGATGCTAGAAAGAACGGATCTATCCGGAAATTCATTAAAGGGGGAAAGAAGTAGCAGCTTTCCGCGAAACCGAACGATTTCACGAAATACGTTCATTGCAACAAGACCACCCCAGCTATGCCCAATAAGATGAACCTGTTCATAGTGATAACGCGAAATAAGAGCTTTAGCCGAGTTCACTGACTCCAGAATAGAGTGAGAAAATGAGAACACACCTTTTGCATCACCCAAACCTCGATAGTGAATAAGAAAGACATCGTACGGCGTTTTGGAAAAGAGCGCTTCAGCGATATCACTATTTTTATTTCCCTTATCTGCGGGAAAACCATGAAAGAGCAGAATGGCACCTTCAGACGACTTGCTCTTTTTTCGATAGCCCAAGACGAAGCTTTCAGCGGGTAAGCCCTCGATCATAGCTGGTACAATTAGATGGCCCATACAGAGACCAACTATCCCCGAGTGGCTCTCGTAAGCTGAATAAATCGTTCGACAGAATGCCAGTCGAAAAATGCTATCGCCAAAATGCCACCGAGAGACGGAGATAAAGCAGCCCATTTCCGGTATTTTCGAAACAGTTTCATCTAAGTTCCTCCAAGTGCAAACCGGCAGAGCAATTAGCGCGCCATGTCGTAGACATAAAAAAGACCTTATATTCCAAGATGAATACATCTATTTAACCATTCATATTGAGCTGTAAACTTTTCAAAAAGGTGCCAAAATTGGACTTAATACGCTTCACGATTTCCGCGATACCCCCTTCGCCGGTGTCGCAACTCGCTCGCGCAGAAACGGCGGGCGCATCTTTCGATGGTGAATCCTTCATTCCGCACCTATCCGGGTCATCTAATCAGCATGAGGTCCCCATTCTAATCATTCTCCTTCCAGCCTAAATAGTGACATTACAGAACCGCGCGCCAATCAAAAACTCCCGAACGCGCGGCTAATATTCCACACCAGGAATGCTGATTGCATCCCACTGTCACTAAGAACTAATTCCAGCCCATAAACTAGGCTTTGGCGTTCAGCGCCGAGGTCAGCAGGAGGCTTATTTAAAATGCGTAATCAGATCAAATTGGGACTTTTTCTTTCAACATTCGCTGCGGCGGTAGGTCTGTTCTTAGTCACAGCCGGCCCGCTGAGATCGCAGGATCGGTCGACCGGCTCCGAGGTTGCCGTTTCGAACGTGATGCACGGCCACATCCATTCATTTGCTTTGCGAACTGAGGATGTGATTCTCTTCATTTCACAACTGCAAACCGATGACGATGCGGTCACCTTTGATTCAAGCAGTGCTTTCGATGAAACGATACAAGGCGTCCAGCAGCACACTCATTCTGTAGACCTGACGAAGCGAGACCTGACACAACTCCTCAATACGGGAGACCTCAACGTTTCGTCCAGCACGGTACTTGACCACTCGCATGTCTTCAGATTCATACGAAGAGATCAGTGCTTAGCCGTGGCCTCGCCGGTTCCATCACCGACACCGTCGGTATCACCATCACCAGGTCCTTCCGTGTCGCCGTCTCCGGGGCCGTCAGTATCACCGTCCCCAGGGCCGACGGGTTCTCCCTCCCCAGAACCGACTGGCTCACCGTCACCCGAGACCCCGTAACCTGATCCCATTCAACGGCACTTACAGGGCCGATTCGACCAAACGAATCGGCCCGAATTTTTGTGAATTCTTACCGGAAATCCCGCGATGAAGCCCTTAAACGCGTTTCTTCCGGATCGAACTCAGGCAGAAGCGGTTTCACGTTCTGAACAACGACGGTAACCGCACCACGATCACGCTGTACTCTCCCCGTAACGACGATGAACGGGCTGTTAGAAAACACGTCGCGATAATTTTCGTAGACGTTTTCATGAAGCAGCAAATCAACAAATCCCTCTTCATCCTCGAGCGTCGCGAAGACCGAGCCCATCGCTGTCGAAGGGCGTTGCCGCGCGATAACAAGTCCAGCCAAGCGGGCAGTCTGACCTCCAACTGCCCGCTTCACATTCCCTGTGGTGGTGGGAGGAACTTTTCTACCCGCTATTTTGCGCAAAGCTCCCATCGGGTGCCCGCGAACGGACAACCCATATGAATCGTAATCTGCTTGAACCGCCTCAAAAGGCGAAAGCGGTTTAAATCGAAAACCGGTCTCAGCATTGTCAGCCGCGGAAGACGCGCAGCTCGATACGCCGATCGAATCGAAAAGATCGAGTTGCGCGGATGCTTTAGCCACTCGACTTAAATACCGGTGTGCCAGCACTTGCCAGAGCGCCGTGCGCTGATCACAACCGAATTGAGAGAACGCATCCCCCAATGCAAGCGTATTCAAGGCCCTCAACGACAACTTAGACCGGAGTATGAAATCCGAGGAACTGCCGAAAGGACGCCGCGCTCGCTCCTCCAGAATGCGTGTCACCTCAGCGTCACTGAGCCCGTGAACAACCCGAAATCCCAGACGCAATGATCCTTCCTGAAGAGAGCAGTCCCGTTCCGAACAATTCGGATCAACAGGCAAGACGCTGACTCCATGTCGTTTCACGTCCTCTATGATCGTATGCGGGGAATAGAAACCCATCGGCTGCGAATTCAAGAGAGCGCACGCGAATTCCGCCGGGTAATGGCATTTCAAATAGGCGGAAGCATAGGCTAGTAATGCGAAAGAAGCGGCATGCGATTCCGGAAATCCGTATTCCGCGAAACCCTTTATTTGCTTGAACACGCGCTCGACGAAATCCCGCGGAAGTCCATTCGCGAGAAGCCCCGCCATGAGTTTACGCCCCATCTTCTCGATCGTACCGTTCGAGCGCCATGCTCCGATGGCACGGCGAAGCTGGTCTGCCTCGCCCGGAGTGAAACCGGCCATCACGATCGCAATTTTCATGACCTGTTCCTGGAACAACGGGACGCCAAGCGTGCGCCCGAGAATCGGTTCAAGCCGCGGGTCGGGGCTTGCACTCGACTCCAGGCCGCGTCGCCGTTTTAAATACGGGTGAACCATTTGTCCGACGATCGGGCCGGGTCGAACGAGCGCGACCTCAATCACGAGATCGTAAAAGCATTTGGGTAAAAGTCGATGAAGCATGTTCATCTGTGCGCGAGACTCAATCTGAAAAACTCCGACCGTATCTGCTTTTTGAAGCATCAAGTACGTCTTCGAGTCTTCGGCCGGAATCGTCGCGATCGTGAGATCTTCCCTGGCTCGAACAAGTTCAAAGGTTTTCGCGAGAACGCTCAACATCCCGAGCGCGAGAATATCAACTTTAAGGAGCCCGATCGTGGCAAGGTCTTCCTTGTCCCATTGAACGATCGTCCTTCCTTCCATGCGCGCGGGTTCAATCGGTACAGTTTCGATAATGGGATCGGCCGAAAGAGTGAATCCCCCCGAATGAATCGAAAGATGCCGCGGAAACCCGCGAATCTGCTCCATAAGAGGTTCAACAAGCGCGTGACCTTCTCCGAGCGCTTTCTCAACATCCCGTCGCGCCGACCGGCTGCGATACGTGATCACGGCCGCAACCATTCCAGCGCGGTCACGACCGTATTTTTCATAAATATGCTGAATCACCTCTTCGCGACGTTCGTGCTCGAAATCGACGTCGATATCGGGTGGCTCACCTCGTTCAGCCGAGATAAACCTCTCAAACAAAAGATTCATCCGGACCGGATCGATCGCCGTGATCTCGAGACAGTAGCAAACAGCCGAGTTCGCGGCCGAGCCGCGCCCCTGGCAAAGAATATTTCTCGAACGGGCAAATTCCACGATTTCCCAGATCGTCAGGAAGTAATCGGCAAAATGAAGCTCATCAATGAGCTTGAGCTCATGCTTGAGCTGACGGCTGACGTCCTCGGGAGTACCGTTCGGATATCTCTCCCTGCTCCCTTCGCGAACGAGCTTTTCGAGATAGCTTTGCGCCGTTTCACCCGCCGGGATCCATTCCGATGGATATCGATACCTGAGTTCGCCCGGCGAAAACGTGCATTGCTCGGCGATTCTAACGGTATTCTCAATCGCTTCGGGCAAGTCCCTGAATAGCTCAGACATCTGCGCCGGTGACTTGAGGTATCTTTCCGCGTTCGGAAAAGCTTTCAGCCCGACCTCAGCCAAGGGCTTACCTTCCCGAATCGAGACCAGAACATCCTGAAGCGGTTGCCGCTCAGGCAGATGATAATGGACATCATTCGTCGCAACCAAGGGCAGCCCGAACTTACGGCTCGAGAACAGCGCCCTTTCCAGACGATGCTCATCCCGTCCGTCCAAAAATCTCGAGACGGGAATATAGAGCCGCTCCTTGAATAAGCCGTGAAGCGCACCGTAGTAATTCTCCGAATCACACTCTCCAACCTCCGGAATCGCGATCAAACCTTCGTTCCCCGGACGGGCCATGAGCTCACGAAAGACCGCCCATTCCAAAGCAGCCTCGCCTTTGGGATGCCCCTCGTGACTTGCCGTGATAAGCCGGCACAGAAGCCCGTAAGCGCGGCGGTCCCTGGCCAGAAGATTGATAAACCTGGAACACTCCCCTTCAACGAGCGTGAGTTCAGCTCCGACAATAAGCTTTAACTCAGGATGCGCGCGCGCCGCCTCGTAGGCTTTCGGTATCCCGTACACCCCATTCCTATCCGTGATAGCAAGCGCGGAAAGTCCGAGCTTAGCAGCCTGTTCTATGAGTTCCGAAGGCTGCGATGCGCCCCTGAGAAAAGAATAGTGAGTGCGACAGTGAAGCTCGGCGTAAGGCATTCGACTCCTAATCAAAATAGCCGTGTAAAAATATTGAAGGCCGGTCGGCCCCGGGCTGAAGATCGGAATAGACCCAGAGCATTTCTCCCTCAGCCGTTGCGATGCGATAGTAGTCCCGCGAAAAGGAATGGCTCCACCATTCACCGCAAAGTCGTTCGGGTCCTTCCCATCGCAACGGATGCCATTCTTTCTGAAGTCGGGAATGAGCCAGAACCGAGCCACGCTTTTCGATCGGCTCTGGATTGACCAAAAGGCGAGTCGGCCTGCGACCCACGAAAGAACCCTCGCCGGCCTCACGTTCAAAATCATGCTCGCGAACATACGCCCCTTCAGGAGCGTATCTTTCGACGGGGCGGGCCTTGAAAACCTGCCTGTCTCCGAGTTTTTGAGCGAGCCTTCCGAGAAGTGAATCGAGAACTTCGGATTCCTCCTCCTGTTTACTGAAAAAATCCCTCTGCGCTCCTCGACCGGGGGCCGTTTCGAGAACTTCAAAAATCAATTTTTGTACCGGTGCGGGCAAGGCTTGCCGATCCATATCAAACCCCAGATACTCCTGAACGATCGGGAGCAGGCCGGCAGCGGACCCCTGAGGAACGGGGAGCGCGATCTTCCACTCCCGTACGTGATTTTCGATTGTGGACCATTTCTCGAATTCTATTCCAACGCGAACCGAAGCAGCCCTTTCCGCACGCCCCCTCAACCGGGCCATCGCGCGGTCAATCAAACCCTTGAGAACAAAACTCAGAGACTCGAGATCGAAACATTCCGTATCGGCTTCTTCTGAAATCAACTCAGCGGGATAAAATCCGGGCCAAGGCGGCTCCGATCGGCCTTTCAATCGTGACATCAATTCAAGCCCCATCTTGCCAAAACGCGAGGCAAGCCCGCTGGAAGGGAGCGACATGAATTCACCGATCGTTCTGATCCCGAGCGATTCGAGGGCTGCGATGATCGCTTCGATCTCCCGGCGACATTCGGGTTCGAGCGTCTGAAAGGGATCCGAGAAATCAAAAAGCGCGTGAATCGAAAGGGCATGAAGTTCCCCAGCCCCGGGATGGGCTCTTCCTGGACAGACCCGTGCGAGCGTGAGCGCGCGAGCGGCACTCTCAGCAACCGCGACCTGGATATTCAGACCAAAGCGTCTGGCAATGAGCATAAGCCGCCGCCGGATTGTTTCTTCCGAAAAGAGCTTGAGACTTTTCCCGATTTCAATAAATACGGCTTCGTCAGGCCGGATCGCGACCTGAGGACTCAATTGAAGGCAGGCTTCCGCGAAGGCCTCGGAAGTCTTGGGACCCGAGGTTTTCCCGGTGAACAGGATACACGCTACTTGATACATTCGAGCCTCCTTGCAAAAAGGTCTTTCGAGATTTAATTAATTTCACGAGAACGCCTTCCTGGAGATCCCGTTCAACTTCAAGCTGAACCGCGATCGGCCAGCTGCCCTGTTTTACGAGAACCTGACTCAACAGAATCACGGCCGCATGCGTCTTCTCGGCCGCGAGTTGTAATCGACGTAAAACAATTTCATCAAATCGGTGCAAACCAAGACAAACGATTTTGAAGAGCTGGCTGCGCAAAATTTGATGCGCGGCCCAGATCGCCGATTTTGAATCGCGGGATTTGGGCGCTTCCACGAAAAGGACCCGGTCGAGTTCAACCCCATTCTGCGGAAAAGCACACGGATAGGCCCTGTCACGCCCATCATGCATTTCTTCAATCCAGGCAATGCGAAGCCCGGGATATTTCGAAAGGAGCTTCAGAACGACTTCGGTTTTGCCGGTACCGAGCGCTCCCGCCACTTGCATAATCGCCCCAAAGGGGAGTTCGGGTTGCGCGAGCAGCATTTTCTGCTCGCCTAGTGGATTGATCTGTACCATACATATGTATGGTACCATCAATATGAAAGAAAATACCAGACTCACTGGTCCACAAAACAAGATTTTGATTTTCATTGAGAGCCAGGTCGCCCGCCTTGGACGGCCTCCGACTTACCGCGACATTGCCCGAGAGTTCGGTTATGAAGCCGTCGGAACCGTACAGGACCATATCCGCGCTTTGATCCGAAAGGGTTTTTTGAAAAAAGAATCCGGGTGCGCACGCGGCATTCGCCTCACCCATCAAGCCGAATCAAACCACGTTCCCATTTTGGGCGCGGTCCCGGCAGGCCGTCCGGTTGAAGCTATCGAAGATCGGGCCGGATCACTCGCCGTGCCTGTGCGCCTCAGAGGTGAACTGTTCGCACTGAAGGTCAAAGGCGAAAGCATGATTGAAGCCGGCATTCTCGACGGAGATTACGTCATCGTTCAAAAACAGAGTCATGCCGAAAACGGTGAAATCGTCATCGCCCTGATCGACGGCGAAGCAACCGTCAAATATTTTGAAAAACGCTCAGGACGGGTTCGCCTGCTCCCGGCAAATCCCCGGTTTTCTCCGATCGAGGTTCCACCCCATGCCGAGAACGTCATTCAGGGCAAAGTCGTCTCAGTCCAAAGATTCCTGATCTGAAAGCACTCCGCGCTTCAGACCTGACTTCCGGATTTACCGATCTGGAAGGCTCTAAACAGCCCCCCTTCGAGCCCAATTTTTGAGAGTGCCCCGGCATGACACATTTCATTTCCTCACTACCTAAGAATGAACGCCCGCGCGAACGTTGCCTCAGAACCGGCCCCGACTCACTCAGTCTTCGCGAATGTCTCGCGATCCTCCTTGGGTCCGGTCCCCGGGAGCTCGGCTGCCTGGGACTGGCGGAGGCCATTATCGCCAGACCAGGCCAGGGACTGAACGCACAGGACGAGGAGCGCGCATTTTTTACGGCGATGGAATCGAGTGGATTTTCCGAGCTGAACACGATTGCCGGGATCGGCCCTGCCCGAAGGGCCAAAATCCTGGCGGCATTCGAAATCGCGCGCCGCTATTCACTGTTCCGAGGCAAACGAAATTCCTGCAAACCCGCTCACCGACCGCGGGTCGCGGATTTCGGCCGCTCAGCAATCGCCCGCGTTCCGGAGCATTTCCGGCAAGACGCTCGCGAATGGCTCGGCTTCGTTGCGTTCCATCGGTCGGGCGAACTGGGTGAGCTGTCCATCGTCGAGCGGGGCGTCCGCACTCACGTCAACATCGACCCTGCGGAACTCTTTGCCCGGCTGCTTGCCCTCCGCCCACGCGGCTTTTTTCTGTTTCACAATCACCCTTCTGGAGATACTACTGCCTCAATCGAGGACCAGGAATTGACCGTCCGCGTGGAACGCATCTCAACCCCTTTAGGCGTCCGCCTTCTTGGTCATGGGATTGTTTCAGCTTGGGGCAACTCCTGGGTGGAGACCTGACGACTTATGGAACAAGACCACGCAACAGCGCAGCCGGCAAAGAATGAAACAGGGCGCGAGCACTGCCCCCAATGCCTCAAGAGTCAGGCGCTCTGTATATGTTCCGAAATTCATCCGCTTCAGACCCGAATTCATGTGCTCATTCTTCAGCACCCCCAGGAACCCGACAAAAAACTCGGCAGCGCGCGACTCGCCCATTTGAGCCTTCCCAATTCCACTCTTAAAATCGGCCTGTCCTGGAGAAATCTCGAGGCCGCGTTGGGGCGGAAGGCCGTACCGGCACAATGGGCAGTGCTCTATCTCGGCAGCGGTTTTGCGCGCAAAGGACACGCTGCTGCGCCTTCTCTTCAATTCGTCTCGAAAAAAGGTCTTCCTCTCGAGCCACCGATTCCCGCGAATCAAATCACAGGCATCGTTGTACTGGATGGGACGTGGAGCCAGGCGAAAGCGCTCTGGTGGCGGAACCCCTGGCTGCTTAAACTCCGACGAGCCATACTGACCCCCGGCGAAAAATCACTCTATCGTGAACTCAGGAAAGAACCTCGGCGCGAATGTCTTTCGACGATTGAGTCCATAGCCGAAGCGCTGCTGGCCCTCGGAGAAGCCAAGGAAACATCTCTCGGATTGAAAAAGCTGTTCGCGAAATTACTTGATCGGGAACGGCAGCGAAAAAGCCAAAGACGTCCGGGACCCTAGCGTTTTTTGCCTTTTTGCATTTGCTGGAGCATGTCCATGGCCGCTTTAAGTTGCGCATCGGAGCCTTTTCCGCCAGCGCCAGGGGCGCCGAACGGGGCTCTGCCGCCGCGTGCACGCAACCCTTGGGTCATCTGCTGCATGCTCGCAAGCGCCTCATTCATGTTCTTCGCGCCAGGAAACGCCATTTTCAGCATCTGGTCGCTGGCTTTTTTAAGCTGAAGAAAGACGACGATATTTATTGCCGTCAAGAGAAGCACCAACACCCAACTGATCACGATCCAAGTAGACATGTACGGAACTTATCTCACGAAAATCCCGGGCGCAACCGACATCTCAGAACGCAGTGCACTCTGCCGGACGCGTCGATTCCTACGGCCAAAGCAGGACCGGAGGACCCGAGTTTTCCAACATATTCTCTTTTCCAAGACACGCGCGGCACAGCGCATCGGGAACGAGATGCGAAATCAAATGGTGACCATCCCTCCAGAACGGAGCCATAGCCCAGCTCATCAACAGAAGATGGGTCTGCTCGTCCGTTTCTGGAATCGATGCAAGTGGAAAGTCGAGCCGCAACGCCGTTTTTGCCTTCGGTACCTTTACCCAAAAAAGTTCATCCGCCTCGATGTCCAGGCGCGTACTGTAACAACTCATCACCCCTTCTTCATTACTCTGAAAAAACATCTCACGCGGAACCGGAATACTCGCCAAAGTTGTTCGAAGGCAGTCTGGCGTCATCTCAGGATTTTCATCCAACACAAGAAATGGCGCGGGGTCTCTTTTTAAACGGTAAAGAACAACCAGATCAGATTTAAGAGTCCCGAGACATCTCCTCAGCGAAATCAAATCGATTTCCCTGAAAAGGTGCTTCATGGGCTCGCAATCAAATCGTTCTCCCGGAAGGGGGTTGGTCTGATAATCAATACCGCCCGGCCCTACCGCTGGATCAGCCCCGATAAACGGTGTCCTTCTATAATGAACAGAATACGGAATCAGTTTTCGGATCATGCGTCGATTGGAATCACGCTCCCGTTTTTCAGCGCTGGAACATGCAAGCACGAGGAACCCCATCAGGAGCCCGGCAACGATCGAACGGAACGCCGAAGAAAAGAGACTAAGCGCGAAAGTCCGCATTGACGCGATCATAACGTCACTTCAGCTCAAGCACAATGCCCCGCGCTGGCCGGCCATTCTGACGGCCCGGTACAGAAGCGGCATATGGATTGCACCACGCGGCCCATCGGCGCAGCGCTCGCTAGGTACTAATGCCTCGAAAGCTGCGGCAAACTTCTGGTAAAACAAGGGGGCTCTAATGAAACGTTACTACATCGCAGTAGCCGCACTCAGCGTGCTCGTCGCGGCTTCTGGCTGCACCAAGAACGCAGATTCACTTTCCAAAAAGCAATCACCGGCACAACAGGATGCCGCGCAGGACAGTCCGGCCTGGAAGATCAACCTCTCGGCAAAGTGCGGTGATGCCGCCGATGAATGCATCGCCGCCTGGGGATTCACTGTCTCGGCGGATGGTCAGTACCAGATGGGACCCGGTCCCGAAGGTCAGATCAAGTCAGGACCCATTGCAGCCGAGGATTTTCTGGAACTTTCGACCCTTATCGCGCAATCCCTCGAAGTGGTTCATTTCGAAGCCGAGCGCACCGAGAGCTGCAGCGAAACAAATCCGACCGAGATCGAAGATACCGTCCTGTTGACCCATCTTGGTCGGCAGCAAACCGTAATGCACACGACAGGAAGTTCATATTGCTTCCAGACCACGACAATTGAGACAGCGGAGGCCTTGCACAACGCAATCCGAAAGCTCGCGGAACAATACTATTCATTACCGTTTCCGGATCGCTGCACGGAGGCCGCCAGCGCGGTTGAAAACCTGTACTCGTCATTTCAGGGATGCTCAACTGAAGCTGATTGCGCGTACCTGACGAACAGTTTCGAAGTGATTCCATCAGGAAGTCCCGAGTTCGTCATGACGGACGATTGCAGCATCGTGAGGCCAGCAGTGGTCGGGAATGCAACGGCGGTCTTTGCGAACCAGTCGCAACTTGCCGCGGCGATAGACACTGCGCGAAGTGTCTGCGGGATCAGAATGGTCAGGCCGGATTGCACGGGAGTATCGGGCTTTCAGGCTTCCTCTGCCGCACCGGTTTGCGAACAGAATGTCTGCCGTATTCCGCCGTCACTCAGATTTCAGTAAGAGTTCCACATCAACGCGAATCGGAGCCGACGTGAAATCGCTCGGCTCCGATTTTGCAATTTATCGGGCCGCGAGCCTCCTCACATTTCGTGGCCAAAATGAAGCACACCCCACCCGCTCTCCTGCTTCCGATACTCATCTCATTCGCAATCCTTCAGGCCTGCGACTCAGCCCCGCTTGAAACCAGGACTGAAACCCCCGCGGCTATCGACCGCGATGCCGGCGAAGAGCCCGGGACCGTCCCAATGGCTTTTGCGAACGGATGGACTGAAATTACCATGATCGCGAATTATGCCAAAACAGTCATGGACTCTGTCGGGCATTTCACGACAAGCCGGAACGCCTGCGGCAAAGAGGACGCCGGCGCGATTGACCTCGTCATCTGGAACTCCCTTGCCGCGGCATCGAATCAGGCAGTCGTGGTGGACCTCCTGCCCTCCTCGGGCGAATATTGCCTTCCGCACCCGGAAGGCCTGGTTAAGAGAATGGACGGCACTGCCGAAGTAACGCTGGCGAACGGAAGCAAACGCACCCTGTTTGAAACTCGAGGCTATGAGGCATGCACGACAATTTCCGATCGTCAAGTCGCCACGGAGCTTCTGAACTCGCTGAACAAGATGGTTTCTGTTGCTGACCTGGAGGGTTGCCCGAACGGCTGGGGAAGTTAGCTGAAAGATTCACGGACGATGGCTTCCCGGCTCATCAGAGCGCCGGGAAAGCCCGAGGCCAGGGAAGGCCTCAGTTCTTCTTCGACGCAGATCTCAGCAGCTCGTCAACCACCGTGGGATCAAGTTCCGGATTGAAACTCTTCCGCTTCTTCTGATCGGGGAGCGTAGTGATGAAGTCGGGGTGATAATCCCGGGACTCCCCGGTCCAGTCGCCGTAAACGACACGCAGACTGCCGTCATTCTGAGGGTAGCCATACAGGTCATAAGTGTACTGAAACACAACGCTCAATGTTCCGACGTAGTCATAGCTCTCGACGAACGGACTCGCGCCGACGACCCACGCGGTTACATGCGCGACCCGTGGATCGGAAGGATTTTTGACGATTTGAAGCTGGGATTTCCACACCGGCGTATTCCAAACTGGAACTCCAGGATCCTTGTCCATGATGAATGGATTTCCGCGTTCAAATAATTCCGCTTGAAGGATTCTGTGAAACTGTTCCGGATAAAGATCGTCAAACTCACTCGTACGTCCGCCATTATACCTTTGTCCGAACGCATGAAGACCCTCTATGGACTCGTAGCTTTTGACGACCAGGGCTTTCGTATCACCGACCTGAAACGTGGTGTCGCCCATTCGCACCGGCAAAGTCGGCTCCGGTTCCATCAGGGAGGCGATCGCCCACGCATTGCAGAGTCCTTCCCAGGCGCTCGCATTCGGATCGTAAAGGTGATCGCGCTCAAACGCGGCCGCCGTGGTTTTCAGATTCCTTGAACGCATGAAGCGATCGTACTTTTCGAGCGGCGAAAACTCTTCGCCCCGTTTTTGGAATAAATAGGTGTCTTTTGTCGGAAACCACCAGGAGGACCATGGTTTCACGGCGGATTCAGCTTCAAACTCGCCTTCGTGGACGAACAAATCACCATAAGCGCTGGTAACCTGCATCAACTCGGGATCCCGTTCGGGAACTCTGAGCGCCTCAATACTCGCCGCCGGCTCGCGAGTCTCGGGCGAGCCGCAAGCGGAAAGCGCTATACTGAGTTGGCAAAGAATTGGTAATATGACGAAGGTTCGCGACATCGTGATCTCCAAAAAAAACCGGAGGAAGAAACAGGATCTTCCCCCGGGATCGAAAGTGTTACTCTTTCTCTATTTGCCGTTGCCCTGACCCGCATCTCTGCAGGTATTGATCACGTTGCCGGTGTCGCGGATTTCGATCAACTTGGGATTGGCTCCCTTTGCCGCATCAAGCGCCGAAAGGCAGAAATCGTCAGAAGTCCCCTTCATTCCGAGAATTTCGTCACAGGAGATGGGTCTCTCGATTGTCAGTGATTTTTCGACTTCCTTGAATCGCAGGCAACTTCCCGATTTTGAAAACAGCGGGACGTCCCGGGCACTCGCGCCAACATGGAATTTGTCGGCAAACACGGCGGTGATCACATTCCGGGATCCCGGAAGCGGAATTTCCCCCGGAGCGCTTGCCAGCCACTCACGGCGGATATCCGTGCACTGGATTTTGATATTCTGAGGTGCGCGCTGCACATCAAACTGATCCGGATGTGCACAACGTTCCCTCAACTCCTCCCAGGAAATCGGCCGCGAGTGATCAGGCCCCCCCTGCCCCGGTTTACCATCAAGAGCGGATTCCGCAGCGAAAGCCCCCGAAACAGCAATCATCGATACGACACCCACCATTATAAAAACTTTTTTGTTCAACATGGAATTCCTCCTTTGAAATTACCCTGCATTGCCCCAACTGGCGCGACAGCTTGTGCAACCGGGGTGCCAGCAGCAAACGTGGCACCCGCCAGCGCTCGCGATACTCGCGGCAATCGCGGGTGCCGCGCGATTCCGGCGCGGACACTCAAAAACTCACACAAATATTTATCAGGAGGCCTTTAAAGAGGACGAATGCATTTATCCGCCGATAAACTTCGCGTCAACCAATCGCGTTTTTTGCAAGGCACCACCGGCCCTGCCGTGCTTTTTGCGGATAAGGCTAGTCGAGACCGTAACGGCGCCGCTTACGCCAGAGGGTGCTCAGATTAATTCCGAGCGCGCTCGCCGCTTCCTCGAGCGTGGCCGCAGTCGAGAGCACGTGCTGAATGTGCTTCTTCTCGAGTTCCTCAAGACTCATGTCGTGCTGTGTAACGGCCGCAATACCTTCCCCAACCTGAGTTTCAGGAGCTCCAGGAAAGCGCGCGTTTTCCAACACGCGATCCGGCAGATCTTCGACCGAAACCTCATCTCCGGAACAAAGAATAGCGGCGCGCTCAAGCGCATTCTTCAATTCACGAATATTCCCAGGCCAGCCGTAATTCAGAATCGCCGACTTCGCCTGTTCGTTCATCGGCCGGGCTTTCCGCCCCGCCGCCAGGAATGATCTTGTAAGGAGCTGATCCGCGAGAACGAGAACGTCCTCCGGCCGCTGACGGAGCGACGGCATATGAAGGTCGATGACGTTCAGTCGAAAATAGAGATCCTCGCGAAAGTGACCGAGCTTCACTTCCTGCTCGAGATTCTTGTTAGTGGCCGCGATAATTCTGACATCGACCCGAATCGTTTTGGTATCGCCCACGCGTTCAAATTCACGTTCCTGGAGGAATCTGAGCAACTTGGTCTGCAAGCTCGGGGAAATCTCTCCGATCTCGTCCAGAAAAACCGTTCCGGTATCAGCAAGCTGCAACCGTCCCATTTTGTCTTTCACCGCACCCGTGAAAGACCCGCGAATGTGCCCGAAAAGTTCGCTTTCCAAGAGATTTTCGGAAAGCGTGGCGCAGTTAACGACCGCGAAAGGTCCTTTGGCACGCCCACTCGCATCGTGAATCAGTTTTGCGAGAAGCGTTTTACCGGTACCGCTCTCCCCTGTGATAAGGATCGTGGAATCCGTGACGGCGACCTTTTTTGCGGTGTCCAGAATCTTCTGCATCCTGGGATTTCGCGTCACGATCGCGGATGGTTCGGACAATGCGTCGACCTGATCTCTGAGCTTGGTGTTTTCGTCGCGAAGACGCCTGAACTCCTCGATCCTCTCGACCAGATGTTCCAGCTGTTCCGGCGTAAACGGCTTCACCAGGTAGTCATACGCGCCGTTCCGCATCGCGGCCACGGCCGTATCGATGGTTCCATACGCGGTCATAAGCACTACGGTGACGGAAGGGAAGTACTCGCGCGCTTTTCCGAGCAAGTCCAAACCACTCATCCCATCCATCCGCAAATCCGTCAGAAGAACATCAGGAAGGTTCTTTCGCATGAGTGCAATGGCCATTTCGCCGCTTTCGGCCGATTCTACCTGATGGCCCACGCTCTTCAAGGCGGCCTCGATAGTGGTACAGATACTTCTCTCGTCATCAACTACTAGCAGACGTGCCACGAGCGGCTCCTTTCCCAATTGCAGTTTGACTCGGGCTATTCATCAAACTTTCTACCGTTTTTTTTTCAGCGGCGTTCATTTTGATGGGCAGCGTGAAACAAAACTCGGCTCCATGTCCTGGTTCACTCGATACCCAGATCCGACCGCTGTGTGCGGTAACGATTTCTCTCGCGATCGCGAGACCGACGCCGATACTTCCCGATCTGGCGATACGAATATCATAAAACGAATTAAACTTCTCGAAGATCTGCGCCTGACGCTTGCGATCGATTCCGGGGCCCGTGTCACGAACGCGGACTTCGGCAGAACCGTCGCAAATTTGCAACTTAACGTGGATTTTTCCACCCTTCGGGGTATGCCTTAACGCGTTTGTGAGGAGATTCGAAATGGCCCAGGCGATCTTGGCGGGGTCCATCGCGACAATGACGGGCTTGCCTTCAGGAAGAATAACCTCACTGCTCAAATCGATTACCCGGTCCTTAGCCTGTGTTTTGAATGACTGAACAGAGTTCTTAAGCAGCCGCCCCAAATCGACGTTCTGAATTTCGAGCCGCTGTGTAAGCGTATCGAAACTGGAAATACTCAAAAAATCGCCCAGGAGACCACGCAACCGGTCAACGTCTTCAGCACAGGTCTGAATGAGGGCGCGTTGGGAAGGATTGGGAATCTGGTGTGAAGACTTATAGAGAAGCCGCGTAGCCATGGTGAGGCTGGTCACCGGAGTCTTGATCTCATGCGATAAAGTGGCGAGAAAATGCCCTTTCGCTTCTTGACTCTCCCGAACAAGGGTCACGTCCTGTGCCACGACGAGCATCGTGAGGTGAAGCTTGTCACCGCATTCTTCCACTCCGGCCTGGAACTGATCAAAGAGCTCCAGGTCCTGAATTTCCGAGTCTTGGGCGAGAGCTCGCGCTTGAATCAGGAAATGCCGACGACGCCCGTCTTCCATAAGCGAGAACTCAACCGGTATTGAACGCGAAATTGCGCTCAAAATTGCCCTGACGCCCGGGTTCTCGATATTGTCGGCTTCCTTCAGTAACGCTGAAAGGCTTTGCCCAGCCGGGATTTCGCGGAAGCGGGCGCCGAGTATTTTTTCACCAACCAGGTTTACATACTCAATCCGATCGCCGCTCAGGAGAAGAATACCATCGGAAATACACGCCGAAAGAACATCCGCCTTTCGTTTTTCGACTAGCAGCCGCCGTACATTGAGAACGCGATATCCCCAGATTCTTTTCAGGAATCTTTCGAAGCTCTTCGACATCTCTCCGATTTCAGGAAACTCCGACCTGAGCTTTGGGCCGGCTTTCGGCAGGTGATCCTGTTCGATGTCCAGGTCATCAAGAAATCTCACCATTGAGGAGAACGGCCCCGTGGCGAGCGAGATCATTCGGTATCCGAAGGCCAATGCTACAATGACGAAGACGAGAAACCCATAGATCCCGATCCTCAGGAACTTGTCGTTTGCATAATGCTGATCCTCAATGATGCGATAAATCGACCTCTGATCCGATTCTATCAACGCATCAAGGGCCGAGAGCGTTGAAGTATAGGATCGGTTCAAGGCGGCGACACTGGTCTTGCCCAGCTGGTAGGAGTCAATTCCGGATCTGTAGCCGGTTATCTCAGCCTTGAACTGGTTAAAGGGGGACTCTGCGGCACCGGATCCAGACCGGCGACCGATGAGACTTTCAAGTCGCGCAAATTCATTCGGGTCAATCAAACCGAACCTGATCTGCTTGTTGATTGCGCGCAGTAATTCTCGGATCTCGACCGCATCCGCCATTTGCTCGCTCGCGCGAACGTAACTTGCGGCACCGTCGCGATTGATTTGATGTTGGCGGTAAAACAGCACCACCGAAATCACGATCGCGCACGCGAGCATCGATCCGAAAAAGAGCGCAAGTCGGCCCTTCAAAGAATGAAGTGCGCGGAGTATCCGCATACCCCTACTCTGTAGAACCTCGAACTGTTCCGTGCGCCCCCCCATCTCCGGTCCGCTGACGCGTCTGACCGAAAGCGAACCCCTAACGCAATTGCTATACCGGAGCAACCAGTAATGACTGCGCACACTTAACGCAATGCATTTACGCGGAGGGAATTAAAACAGTGCCGTTTTCAACGTGCAATGTGCACGAATTCTAACGCGAGGCGGCCCTTGGGAGCCGGTTACGAATCGTCTTTTGATTCTGCCGCTCTTCAAGTGCCTGGCAGTTCGCGCACAATCGGGCTTCTGGAACAATGACCAGCCGTTTTGGAGGAATCTCTTCCCCGCAGTCTTCGCAAGTTCCGTAATTCGCGGTCGCCATCTTTGCCAAAGCCCGCTCGATCGCTACCAACTCTTTGCGCTCCTGCTCAGCCAATGACATCTCCCGGTCCATCTGCTCCAAGCCCTGCGCGATATCGATGATCTCAGCTTGTTGATTGTTCTCCGTCATCTGCTGTTCCCGCTCCGCTCCTTCTGCAAGAAAGCGCCAGCGGGCGAGCAGAATCTGTTTCACCTCTTCCATGGTTTTTCCGTCCACAGATCCTCCTATGGGGCACTCTTGGCGCCAACACGAACCCTTTAAGGTTGGGGAAGGAATGCGAATTCTATTCCACGACACTCGCGCCAAAACGCGAGAATGCGCGTTGTTTCAAATAGATGCAGCGGCACAAGGGAACGCGGCGGAACGCGACTTGCTCCATTGGCCTTTTGACATGACACGTTCTCCCGCCCGCTTCCGCGCGAAAAAAACTTTTCGTGAACGCCGCCGCAAAAACCTCAACCGCGGAATAGCCCAATGCCCCGATTGCGGTTCCACGAATTTGCGCGGCAGGTGGTACGCGGCAGGGGAAGCGAAAGCGCGATTAAGCGAGTCAAACGTCTTAGGGGCTTCGGTCTTGGCCGGTCGGCTTTATCCGCTGGCATGTCCCGCATGCCGCCAGAAACGGGATCGCTTCGCCCAAGGCGTTGTTGAACTTCATGGACTGGCGTGGCGACGCGAATCGAATCGGGTGTTCGAAGCAATCGGAAACACCGAGCAGATCGAGCGCACGCGAAACGATCAGGAACGCGTGCTCTGGTCGCGTACCATGGAGGATGTGACCAGGATTTACGTCAGCCTTCCGGAACTGGCCCGCCACATCGGCAGGGAACTCCATCGTAATTTTAAGGGCAAAATCGAGTATTTTCGCTCGAACGAAGAACCCTACCTGCGAGTCGTCTGGCACTCGGAATGGTGAGCCTGCAGATACTTACTTAGCTGTCGCTTCTTCAGCTTCCTCGAAATGCGCAGTCCGGCCTCACAAAGCCGATCGAGGCGTATCCCCGTCTCAAAGCCCATCCCCTCGAGCATGTATACAAGGTCCTCGGTCGCGAGATTTCCCCCGGCTTCCGGAGCAAAAGGACAGCCGCCCAAGCCACCTGCCGAACTATCCAGTGCCCGCACACCGAGTTCGACCGCACGGAGCGCATTGGCCAGCGCGGTTCCGCGAGTATCGTGAAAATGATTGGCGAGGGATGTATTTCCGAGCAACTTCAAAGCCGGAACAACAAGCTGATCCACCTGCCCCGGCGTGGCAACTCCGATCGTGTCGCAAATCGAAATCTCATCCATTCCAACCTTGAGCAGATCTTCAATCACCCGCAGCACCTGTTCGGGCCGGACCTTTCCCTCGAAAGGGCAGCCGAAGCACACAGCAACATAGCCACGCACCTTGAAATCATTTCCGGATCGCCGGAGCTGTTGCAGAATCCCGTCGAATTCCTTGATGGATTGCTCGATGGACATTCCAATGTTCGCGCGGGCAAAAGAATCCGTCGCGGCGGTAAACAGCGCGATATTTTTCGCGCCAGCAGCAACCGCGCGGTCCAGACCACTGCGGTTCGGGACGAGGCTCCAGGCCTTCGCGTCGCCGATATCAAGGCCGCCGGTACGCATGGAATCGTAGATCTTATCGGTGTCCGCCATTCTCGGGACACGGTCCGGGCGCACGAACGATCCGACCTCGAGCTCACGGATACCGCTTGCTATGAGATCCCTGATAAAACGTAACCTGTCTTCAAAAGGAACTTGCGCGGGCTCGTTTTGTAATCCGTCGCGGGGCCCTACTTCGATAATCCTGATGTGCTCACCCATTACTCCCCCGTCATAATTTGCTATCGCATCCCATGCGGGAAGACGAGTGGAAAAGAAAAAGGGGGCGCCCGCATCGGGCTCGCCCCTCATTTATTAAACCGGCATTAACCGGAAAAACTGAATCCTACTCGGACTTTTTCTCTGATTCGCCACTGGTCGCGGCGTCAGAATTCGGAGCCTTCTTGGTCGTGTTACTTGCGGGAACGACTGATTGGACTTTCTTGGCCGCATTCTCATCGCGCATCGCGGAACATTGATTGGGGGCTGCGGACTCCCCGAGTTCACCTGCGTACGCGCCGAAATTTGCTAGAACCGCGATAGAAGCGCTGATAAAGAAAGCTTTCACCAAAATGTTCATCGTCTCTCCTATGAATTATTCTCGCCCACGTCGTAAGGTCAGTTTATCTGACTAAATCAGTCGGGTCAATGAAATCAGTAACAATTTCAACATGAAAAAACCGCACAAGAAATAATAATGTAGCCTTTTCCAGGGCTTACGCCCCGGAACCCTCAACCCAACTCAATTCAATTTAAAACGATAAGTTCACTCCGGCTGGCCGGATGATCTCCAGGAGATTCTGAAAGGCCGCAGTCACCTCAAGGGCGATCTTTCGTCCGGCCTTACTCTCCACCTTGTTAATCTCGCCAGTGTTCTTGTAACTGACCGTAATCGTCCCAAGAGCGGGGTCAGAGATTTCCACCGGCTTCGAGTTTTCATTGTACTTGAAATTAATCTGTCGCTTGTTCTGGTCAATCAGTGTTTTGATTCGTCCATTCGAATCGTAAAGCAGCTTCACTCCGCGATTTTTCGAATTTTTAGCGAAAACCAGATTACCTTTTTCATCGTACTGAAACGCCGACCAAGTCGCCTCTTTCTTGTTCCCTTTGGGATATTGAACTACCTTGCTGACCTTGCTTACTTTCGGATCATAGGACAATTCAGTCACTTCGCCGGCGGTAACCTTCTTCGTGACGTGGCCTTTATTGTCATATTCAAAAGTGGTTTCCTCGGCGCCGTGCTTGATGGATACTGGCAAAGAGGCATCATTATAAACCGTCTCGGTCCTGTCTCCATCCAATTCCGTGATCATTTTGTAAGTCCACTCTTCGCCGTCAGCCTTTCGTTTGATGAAATACTCGTAGCTGTTTTTTGAGATCTGCTTGCCATCCGGCGCTTTGATTTTCACGCTTACGGAATAATGGTTCGGATCAGATTTGTCGGTATCATAACCATACTCGGTGATCGTCCCGTCGCGGTCCTTGACGCTCTTGATATTGTCGTGACGTTCCGGTCCGTAATACGTCATCGCCAGAGTCGTCTTGTCCTGATAACCGATTTCAATCATGTTGTGGCGTTTGTCATACTTATAGGTATAGACGTTCCCATCCACGTCCTGGCTGCGGGTCAGCTGCCCGATCTGATTATAGCCATAGGTGGCCATCTTCCCGCCCTCGCCGGTCAGCTTTTCGAGGAGCCCCTGATTATTGAAAACAAAAAAGATCTTTCTGTTGAAATTATCCACGAGCTTTTGAAGGTGACCGTCTTTGCCGTACGAAAGTTCGATAAAGTTATTGTTCTTGTCCGAAATTCGTACGAGTTTCCCCGCGTCATTGAACTTTTCGATCTTCCCACTGTCAAAAGTGCGGACGTATCCGCCGGCGACTTTCGTGATGTACTGATAGGTATAGCGAACTGAATGGAGCTGGGCACCATTGGGCAGAACCCGACGCTCGAGTTTTTTCCGCTCAACGAATTCTTCCCATTGCTCGTTCCGGTAATTCGCGTTGGTTTTGAGCTTCTTCTTGTATTCTTCAAGCTGGCCAGCGCTCCCGATCGACCCCGACTTGCGAGCCGCGTCCGAAATCATTTCGACCGCTTTATCGAGCTCCTGGGCGTTAAACGCCGCGGTGAACCGGTTTTCCGCTCCCCCGCCGTATTCATGAACGACAATACTGCCGTCGGCTGAAACGGTCAGCTTCACTTCGTACTCCGTTCCCCAACCGAAGCCAAAAATGCCCTTGAACGAAGTCTTCGAATTATAAACCCGCTCAATCTTCGGATCGAACCCCCCCGGATATACGATGTCCGTGTAGGCCATGAAAAAATTGCCGTTTTTCAGGCTCACGTTCGCTTTGCCGAGCGCCGGCAGAAGCAAAATCACAGCAACAAAGAAAAGTATCCCAGAACGCATGAATTTACGCAGGATCATAGTCACCCCAAATTGATATGGTCTTTTTAGATCATACCTCAATCTTTACGATTTTTCGCATCACAAAAAATCCGACAATCTCAAGTGCGGCAATCGCGAACACAATTAACCAACCGAGTGGCGTCGTGAAGAGAGGCTTCATGAATTCTGGATCAGTTTGGTAGAAAACCGCGCCGAGCGCGGGAGGGATCATGATAACGATATACCCCTGGGACATGCCTTGCGCGGTCATTGCGGCGATCTTGTTCTCGACTTTGATTCTCTCGCGAATGGTTAGAACGATGGTATCAAAGGTTTCCGCCAAATTTCCGCCGGTCTCCTTAAGGATATTCACCGAAGTAACGAACATTTCAACATCATCCGACTTAATCCGTTTGGAAAGGTTCAGGAACGCCTCCTCGAGCGACACGCCCAATTTGTTTTCGCTCAGGATCAAATTGAACTCCTGCGCGATGGGATTAGGCATTTCCTGAGTCACGAGACCAAGCGACTGTACGACCGACAGACCGGACTTGAGTCCATTCGACATCAAGCTGAGCGCGTCAACCATTTGGAGGACGAACTTCCTGACCCTCCGCTCATAAAGATACTGAACAATGGGCTTGGGAGCTTTCCACCCGATAATGGTCACCAGGATCGCGAGTGGAATCCCCGGAAAGAGCTGAGGCAGAAAGGCCAGAAACACAATCGACCCTAATCCGAAGCTGATACCGAAAAGCCCGAGGAGAATCCGGTGAGGCGGGACGTCGATGAACATCAAACCGAGTTTCTCGACGATGTAATCGCGAGTCCCGAGCGACTGGAATCTTAACCAATCCAAAAATCGTTTATTGTAATGATACGAGATGCCGAATACCGCCGCACCGAAAGCAATGATCCCGATATATCTCAGCATCATACTGGAACCCCGGTCCTAACCTTTTGCCGCGAACAGATTTCGCGAAATACGCATACCCTTGGCTTCCATCTCCTCGACGAACTTGGGAATGAAGCCGGTCGGAACGAATCTACCGACAATCTTTCGTTTCTTGTCCATACCCTCTTGCTTGTAAGTGAAAATATCCTGCAAGGCGATCACCTCACCCTGCATGCCAACAACTTCGGTGATGTAAGTCACTTTGCGCGAACCGTCGGAAAGACGGCTTTGCTGGATAATCAGGCCGACCGCCGAAGCGATGTTCTCGCGAATCGCCTTCGAGGGGATTGAAAGCCCCGACATCATCACCAGGGTCTCAAGCCGCGAAAGCGCCTCGCGCGGACTGTTCGCATGCAAAGTGGTAAGCGACCCGGAATGTCCCGTATTCATCGCCTGCAGCATGTCGAGAGCCTCACCGCTTCGACACTCGCCAACCACAATACGATCGGGCCTCATTCGCAAGCAACACTTGATGAGGTCACGAATCGTCACTTCACCTTCGCCCTCGATGTTTTTCGGGCGCGCCTCAAGGCGAACAACATGCTCCTGTCCAAGCTGAAGCTCAGCGGAATCCTCGACCGTTATGATACGTTCAGTCGCCGGAATAAAATTCGAGAGAACATTGAGCAAAGTTGTTTTACCGGAACCGGTACCCCCGGAAACAACGACATTGAGCTTGGCCTCGACGCAGGAGCGCAGGAAATCGGCGATCTCTTCGGTCATTGACCCGAAGCTAACCAGATCTTTGACCTCAATTCGCTTTTTCGGGAATTTTCGAATCGTGATCGTCGGACCGCGCAGCGCGAGCGGCGGAATGATGACATGAACGCGGGATCCGTCCCTGAGGCGCGCGTCGACATACGGCACTTTCTCGTCAACGCGTCTTCCAAGCGGCGTCACGATACGCTCAATCACGTTCATCATCTGCTGTTCGCTTGAAAACACCGTTTTGGAGATCTGCGGCTTCCCGGCCCGTTCAATGTAAATCTGGTCCCGTGAATTGACCATGATTTCAGTGACGGAATCGTCAGCCAGAAGGTCCTCGAGCGGGCCAAGCCCCAACGCCTCGTCCAGCACCTCCTTGACGATCTGAGCTTTCAGTTCACGTGTCGTCAGGAGACTGCCGGTGTCCTCGTTGTTGATGATATCCAAAACCGCTTTTTGCGTCCGATCGCGAAGGATCGCGCGTTGCCGTGCATCGCTCGTGTCGGTCGCGGTCTTTTTCAGATCCATCTGCTCGACGAGAGCCTTGTGAATACGCAATTTCATCCCGGTCCAGGGGTCGATGTGACCGAACAGGCTTCGCGCGCCGGGAGCCGACGCCCCCTGCCCCGGTGCGGGCGCGGACCCGTTGGTGATCGTACCTTGTGCCTTGAAGGCGACCCCGGTGGGCTTCTTCAACTTCGCGAGGTTCTCGAGAAGATTTACCTGCTGCATTCGCCGGACGATGTCGTGATAAGCCCGTGCAACCGAGGAATTCGGAACGGCGATACAAACCGGCGTACTCTTCGCGAGCGAGCCGTCACAGGTGGGAATGTCCTCGGGAATCGCGGCGAAAATCTGTTTATTCAGGCTTTTCTGGATCATCTGCGGGCTGATAATGCTGTTTTGCGAGTACCGGTTCACGACGATCTGAACCATATCCGCGGGAAAAAGCAGTTCCTGAATTTTGGACAGAAGCCTTTTCGTCTGATTCACGACAATCGCGTCCGCGGTCATCACGACGAAAATGGCCGTGGCAAACTCGAAAGTCTTCAGAGCCCAAGGTTCCATTCCATTGCCGCAGTCGATGACGACCGTGCCGAAGACGTTCGTAATCCCCTTGAGAAAACGGCCATACCCCTCGATATCGAAATCCTGTACGGTAATCGCGTCCCGAGGCGCGCCGATATAGCAGTACCCCGCCTGGGCGTTCACCATATACGGCCCGAGGGTTTTGGGATCGATCGGGACACCCTGAAGGCGGGTCACATCGATAATGTTTTTCTGCGGATTCTGACCGAGCACGATGTTCTGGTCACCCAGGCTGTTAAGGTCGAGGTCGACGATCAGGGGGCGCTGCCTGAATTCCTGAAGGTGGGCGATCGAAAGGTTCGCGGCAAATACGCTCTTGCCTACGCCTCCCTTTCCGCCAGCCACTGCGATAATATGTCCGGCCATTTCTCCCCCCGCCCTATCTGACCTTTATCCTGAAGTTTTTCTTCAAATCCTCGCTCCCCTCGGACGCGTTATCGATGATCTGCGGTGTCACGAAGATCACGAACTGGGATTTCTTTTTTCGAAATCTCTTCGAGCGGAGAAGCGTGAACAATGGATCGGTATTGCCCTCGAATGAACCGGGACTCGGGTCATCCTTGTTGAAATCAGTCCCGATGTCCGAAGCCGTGATCCCGGCAATCGCGGCACTCTCGTTCGACTTGATGTAAAGCTTTGTTTCGACTTTTTGCGCGGCGGTGATCGGAGGCGCCCCGCTTGCGGGAGCACCGCCGACGAGCGCAGACTGGTCGAGAGAAAGATCAAGCTGGATGTCCTCGCTTTGTCCGAGAATCAGGGGCGTTACCGCCATGCCGAGCCCGACTTCGGAGTTGCCGGCCGCGAGCTGGCCCCCTGAACCCTGAATCGCATACGGAAAATTAGTCTTCTCGGAGAGTTTCGCCGGCTGCCCGCTCCGGACGATGACCGTGCTCGTCCTCAGGATGCGCGCGTAACCCGCGTTTTGCGCGCTCTGAAGTTTAGGGATCAGGCTCGAGATCGTCGCGCTGAATGTCCCGCCGCTTCCGCCCGCAGCGCCCGTCTGGCTCGATCCCACCGTGATCTGATCACCCCCGGACGAAATGCCGGGTTGCCACTTGAAACCGAAAAGGCGGTTATAATCTTTCGAAAGCTCGACAAAATGCGCGGTAACCCGAACGAGCTTTTCCTGCTTCTTTGCCGGAGGCGCGCTGATCACGATAAAATTCTGAATCGGGTTACGAACCGTCTTTTGCGCGGCGGTATCCAACTTCAGCATCGGGTCCCCGGGACGAGGATCCGGGAGATACATGTAGGCGATCTGCGCCGCCCTTCTTGAATGATCAGGATTATCAACGGTGCCTTCGAGAAAAATCACACCGTTCACCACGCGCGTCGTTACGTTCTGAGCAAAAGCATTGATATCGTCCTTGATTCGTTTCGCCACGACCTGAAGCGCCAGAGGCGAGAGGGTAACGAGATTGATCACGGACTTGGCATAGGATTCGTCCCCGATGACGGTTATGACACGAGTGTAATCCGCCGGGACCAGGACTTCGCCCTCCATGATGACTCTTGCTCCAACGATCCGAATGTTGAGCCCCTCGACGTCGCGCAGGAGATCGCGGATTTCTCCGGCAATCCGCAGAAGATCGGACGAGGTCACCTTCACTTTGAATATGACTCGCAACGTTCCATCGACATCGCGAATGGTAACGGTTGAATCACCGGCTTTGAGCGGTTTGAACACGATCTGCCGTTTATCCCCGATTTTTACAAACGTCGTCGCTACAACCTGTGGATTGCCGATATTGACGCCTCCTGCTCCCCCGTTCGCTTCAAAATCAAGATCAACGGCCTTATCTTCGCCCGTGCTCAATACAAGTCGGCGCTTATCCGCCAGGTACTCGGATTCATCATGCGTCAGCTTGGAACGGGAATATTTTCGCTTGCCCGAAGAGACCCCCGAACCGCCGGCCGACGGGTCAGTCGGATCAGCGGCAATCGAGGGGAGGGCCAGAAGAAGCGCGAAAAAACCCACCCGGAGTGCCATCCAGCGGAAGCGATCCAATCTGTTGAAAGTCCCCGGTACCTGCTTCATTTTTTTCCTGCCGGCGTCCTTTGCAAATGCATGGCATCGGGCCCAAGAACGTCATAAATCGTCGTGGCCCCGACATTCACGCGGTCCGTGTCATCGTTATTTCTGAGAGAAAGTGTCAGTGCATTGTCACCGTTGGCCAGCACAAGCGCGAGCGCCTGGGCCTGGCTTGGCTCGACTTCAACGGTCACTGAATTGAAATTGAAATCCTCCGCGAGCGATTTGACCCTGTCCTTGCCACCGAACATGTCGGTTTCAATCACACGGGCAACATTGTTCGTGACACTCCGGCCGACCGCCAGGACAACGATATCCTGGAGTACCGTTTTTGAGAGCCGGTATTCCTTGCCCAGGCCCGTATCAACCACAGCAATCAGGTCGACCCGATCTCCGGGTTTCACGAGCTTGGCAACACCGCTGATTTCCGTGACCGGAACGGCGATCGCGCGCCGTCCAGGGGCGACCTGGGGCGCGAGGCCGGTGCGAACGCCGGGTTCAGTGATCTTATTCAGGGTAATCTGCTCGCCTTTCTTGATCGGGACAATCGCGATCGCGCCGGTGAGCCGTTTCATGCTCCGGAGAACTTCCTTGTCTTCTTCCCTTTGTTCGAAGGAAATCGCGGCGGGCTCTTTGAACCGTTTTGGAATTCGCGCGAGTTCCAACCCGGTCTCGTCGATGGTCTCGGCTTCCTTGATGTCCTTTTTGGCCTTGACGACCAGAATTTCCGTTCCGAATTTCTTCTTTGCCTCTTCTTCAATACTCGAGACGTAACTTTGAACGAAGAACACCGCCAGGATCGCCATTAAAAGGGAAAGGGTAAGTGCCTTGTTATTCATAAGTACGGGCTCCTGCAGAGATCGAATTTTGTGCTTTCGGAAAGGGCGTATAATCCGGTCGAGGGGTCAAGAATCGGCTGGTTCGGCCCGATCACGTTCGGCTGAGTGCAAATACTCACGGTCGTCCTGACCCGGACATTGCTTCGTCGCTCGGGTTCTTTTCTGGTTTCCTCGCTGCCGCCAGGCTGCTTGGAAATGGTAAACGTCGATGCCGCCGGACTATAACCGCCAACTGCGGGGTTATCTGAGACTCCAATCACCATCTGGTTGTACCCCTTCCCAGTCAGCTGAGGGAGCCGAAGGTTCCGATAGGGATAAATCGAATGATTGAAGGTAAGAAAGAGGGCATGAGCCCGCGCGCACTGTTGATTCACGATCGACATCTGAATGGTCGTGTTCACTCGAAACAGGATCATGGCGAGGCCAACCATGACGGGAAGCATGAAACAGAATTCCAGAATACTCTGTCCCTCTTCTCCCAACGGACGTTGCTGGTTCTTTCTAGCAGCCATTGTCCCAGATCCCCAGATTGCTCATCTGATCCCTGCATTCATTGAAGTTCACCTCACGTCCAAGCCAGCTTTCCGACGTCAGTTCGAGGTCGTTCAGCGGGTTGATACGTGGAGCCCCCCCGCCCAGCGGGATCAAAAAAATGCGGCTCCTAAAAGTATATCGGACTCCCTGCATCCAACTTGAATCTTTGTTGCCATGCGCAAATTGCGACGCATCGAATGCAAGCCCTGGAATTTCTTGCGTTCCTCCCTGGCCTTTTGCGATCACTGGCCATTTTTCGACACCCGTCTCGTGCTGGCTTTTTTTCAGCATTCCGATGACGACCTCTTTTGCGCGTTCCACCTGTGAATCAGGAGAATCCCCGGCAGCCTGATAGGCCCTTGCCGCCATAAAAGTGGCGTAATGAACGTAATTCCCATAAGCGAAAACCAGCGCGAGCCGGATAAAGAACATGCTGAAACCCATCAGGAGCATCAAAGTCAAAGCGAACTCGACCGTCGATTGACCCCGTCTGTCCCGCAAAGAGGGCGAACTGAGAGATAGGAACTTCATCATCTCACTCGCTATCCCCGGAACCCGTCGCATCCGGATTAATAAAAAGGCGAAAGTTTCCTTCTCCCGAGCCAGGAGGGGCACGTGGATGATGAATCGGGCCACCATCGTCGTAACCCTTGGCCTTCGGATTTCCATACTGATAGGCGTGGGCGAAATCCTGCTTGAGCGGTTTCATGAGCCGCTCGGTAAGCTGAATATCCCTGATCATTCCCGAGAGCAGCATGAAAGCCATCACGACAAACGAGACGAGCAGGATGTATTCGACCGTCGCTTGCCCGGAAGAATTGCCCAAAGTTTTCACCACAGCCACCCCCACTTCTCAAAGGGATGGAGCGTGGCGACCCAGATCGCCGCGATCGCCAAGGGTATCCCGAAAGGCATCGTCAACTTGCGGTCCACGTTTGGGGGCTGAAATTCCAGCTCTCTTACAAAGAACGACAAAAGCGAGGCATGAATTCTCCGAAAAAAACCGGGCAAGCGGCCCTTGAAAAGCAGGATGACGAAAGCCATCGCGCCACCGAGAAGCACGCCAAGAAGCGCCACCTGAAGGCTTATTTTCAAGCCGCCCCAGGCACCGATCGCCATCAGCAATTTCACGTCCCCGGCGCCCATGACCCGAAACGCGAACAAGGCCCCATAGATCACAAAAGCGGCGATCACGCCCAAAAAAGAACTTCCAAGGCCGCTCCAGCCGCCCAAAAAAAAGGAAACAATGAGACCGATCAGGATCGCGGGGATCGTCAGCCAATTGAAAATACGTCCCCAAAGCAGATCCGTCACGAGTGCCACGAGCGAGATCGCCGAAATGACGTAGACTGGAATATCAGTTACTCCAAATTGAGACAGGCATCCTCCCCGTTTTCAGGTCCTTTTCAAGCGCACCGCCCAAACGAAGAACCCCTTGGTTCACGGCACCCATGATAGCCCTCGCTAAAGCGCCGGCACCGAAGACCGCCATGGAAAGAATGAGGATGTACTCAACGGTCGCCTGACCGCGATCATCACGGATAAATAGATGAAGCAAGCGTATTGCGGATGCCCCCATTTTCCCCATGCGCATCCCAAAAGCCCCAAAAGGAACTTATTTTAGTATCCCGGATTCTCGATACCTTGTTCGATCTGGCCACCCAAAATATCGACGATCTTGGTCAATTTGCTCCCGAAACTCTGTCGGAATTTCAT
>Ga0208958_1000668_pt1 | contig 40312 bp, 36 predicted proteins | sample RifOxyB1_FD_184032 | JGI IMG/M metagenome (GOLD analysis project Ga0208958, IMG submission 184032) | Soil microbial communities from Rifle, Colorado - Rifle Oxygen_injection B1 (SPAdes) | ecosystem: Environmental > Terrestrial > Deep subsurface > Rock core/Sediment | place: Rifle, Colorado...
AAAAAAATAAATGAGAAAAAAAAAATAAATGAGAAAAAAAATAAATGAGAAAAATAAAATTAGAATAAAAAAGTTTTAAATAAAATTAGAATAAAATTAAATTTAAAAATATAAAATTAAATTAAAAAAAATATTAAAACTTTGAAATCTAATTCAATTTAAAATTAAAAATAAAATTAGAATAAAAAAAATATTAAAACTTTGAAATCTAATTCAATATAAAATTAAAAATAAAATTAGAATAAAAAAGTTTTAAATAAAATTAGAATAAAAAAGTTTTAAATAAAATTAGAATAAAAAAGTTTTAAATAAAATAAAATTAGAATTAAAAAGTTTTAAATAAAATAAAATTAGAATTAAAAAATGACTACAGATCCAAATGAAGATTTATATTTTGCCTGTAAAAATGGCGATGTCGACTCTGTTTATTCCGCAATTGCGCATGGTGCCACGGATTGGAACCATGGTTTATTCGATGCCGGCGTAGGTGGAAATATTGCGTTAGTAAATATGATGATTGAACACGGTGCCACTGATTGGAATAAAGGTTTATGTGGCGCTTGTTGCGGCGGACAACGTGAGATTGTTGAAATGATGTTCGCACACGGTGCTACGGATTTAAAATGGAGTTTACATAATGCTTGTCGAAACGGACAAGTCACAATAATGGAAATGCTGATCGCAAGAGGTGCTACTGAATGGGATACAGGTCTATGGGGTGCTTGTTTTAATGGACATGTCGCAATAGTGGAAGTGATGATTGCACATGGTGCTACTAATTGGAATGAAGGTCTAATTGCGGCTTGTTATAACGGATATACAGAGATAACAAAAATGATGATCGCACACGGTGCTACTAATTGGAACGAAGGTTTATACAAGGCTTGTCGAGGTGGACACGTCGCAATAGTGGAAGTGATGGTCGCACAAGGAGCCGCGAATTGGAACGATGGTTTACGTGCGGCTTGCGAAGGCGGACATATCGAGTTAGTAAATATGATGATCGAGCACGGCGCCACGGGCTGGAACGGAAGTTTACGTGCGGCTTGTATAGGTGGACATATTGAGATAGTGGAAATGATGATCGCACATGGTGCTACGGATTGGAACGGTGGTTTATATGTAGCTTGCTTTCATGGACACGTCGCGACTGCGGAACTGATGATCGCACATGGTGCTACGGATTTAGATAAAGGTCTAATCATCGCTTGTATAAACAAACATAAACCAATAGCAGAACTTATGATTGCGCATGGTGCTACTAAGTTTGATGATGGTTTATACTACGCTAGTAGACATGGACATTTTGAGATAACGGAATTGTTGATTGCGCATGGTGTTACGAATTGGGATGTAGCTTGCAAATATGGTAAACGAAATATGAAAGAATACATTAAAGCACAATGGAAATTACACGACGCAAAAGCAGTACCAATAATTCGTATGTTGCGTCGATGTATCGTGCGATTACATAGCACAAAACGAATACAACGATGGTGGCGTGGTACGTATCCGCTATGGCGTGAATTAGCATATGCACCACCAAATGGTGTACGTTATCTACAAAGTTTAACACATTTCGAAAAAAATCTCAACATTTTAAAAAAAATTGAAAATTCGAAGAAAACTTAAATTTGAATTAAATAAGAAGTAAAATCAGACTTACAAAATGTCAATTAATCCAAATTATGATTTATTAAACGCCTGTAAGAATGGTAATATTGACACAGTTAATCACGCTATCGCGCGTGGCGCTACGAATTGGGACTGGGGTTTATATGCAGCTTGTTATAACGGATATGTAACGATAGCAGAAATGATGATCGCTCGCGGTGCTAAGGATTGGAACCATGGTTTACATGCGGCTTGTCAAGGTGGACATATAGAGCTAGTGAAAATGATGATCGCGCATGGTGCTACGGAATTTGATTGGGGGTTACGTGAAGCTTGCGAAGGAAGACACGTAACGATAGCAGAAATGATGATCGCTCGCGGTGCTAAGGGTTGGAACGGTGGTTTACATTGTGCTTGTCGAGGTGGACATATGGCGTTAGCAGAACTAATGATCGCACACGGTGCCACAAATTGGAACGACTGTTTACGCGAAGCTTGTCGAGGTGGACATATGGCGTTAGCAGAACTAATGATCGCACACGGTGCCACAAATTGGAACGGTGGATTACGCGTAGCTTGTCGAGGTGGACATATGGCGTTAGCAGAACTAATGATCGCACACGGTGCCACAGATTGGGATGAAGGGCTACTTGAGGCATGTCGAGGTGGACATATAGAGTTAGCGAATATGGTAATTGTGCATGGCGCCGCAGATTGGAACGCAGCCTGCTTTAGCAGACAAAATATGAAAGAATATATTAAAGCACAACGAAAATTACACGATGCGAAATCAGTGCCGATAATTCGTATGTTGCGTAGATATGCCAAATATTTGCGTAATATAAAGCGAATACAGCAATGGTGGCGTGGTACGTATCCGCTATGGCGCGAATTGGCGTATGCACCACCAAACGGCATACGTTACCGACAAAGTTTAACACATTTCGAAAAAAATCTTAACATTTTAAAAAAAATTGAAAATTCTAAAAAATAACTTTAAAAAAATAACTTTAAAAAAATAACTTTAAAAAAATAACTTTAAAAAATTTAATAAAATAAAAAATAAAGCGAAATAAAATTTTGAATAATATAAAATTAGAGTGAAAATAAAAAGTAAACTTTTTTTTAAATTTAATAAAATAAAAAAATGAGTATATTAGACATCAAACAAATGCGGGTAAATTTTCAACAACAACCCGTAAGAGCGTATAATAATTTAGCGGCTGCATTTAACGACATAACGCCAAGGCCATCGACCGGATTTACATATATCACATTTCCCGATGGTAAAATAGATCCAAAAGCATTTACGGGATTTAAATTTCTTAACGGAGTTTTACCCGTTCTTGGATCGTTTGTAACGGTCGATTCCGAACAAAACTCAATCTTTTCACTTCGTGTTAATGTTGCGGGATTGACATTACCGTATACACAAGTTGATATTTTGTTTCCGTTCGAATCGAGTCCATTGGCGTTATTCGCGGACAACGCCGCATTTGCCGCAGGTATAGCGGCATTGTTTAATGCATTTATTGCTGTCATGCCGGTTGAAGAAGCGGCATTTGGCGGCGCTAATCCGATCGCGATGTCATGGGTTCCGTTAGATGCGGCTGTAGGCGGTGTCGGATTCTTTATTATTCGAAATGTATATAACGTTCCAATGTCATTAATATGCGACCCAGTCGACATACAGTTACCATTAGGTCCGATATTAGGGTTTGGTTACAGTAATACGGAATATGCCATACGATTAATCAGTCGAACAACAACAAGCGATTTTAGACTAGCTGCTGGAACAACGTGCGCATATATTTTCGTAGTTACGGATTTCGTCTCACAAGGTGCATATTCCGGAATTGCGAAACTTGACGGTACCGAAAATACTAATAACGTTATAACGGCAATACCTCGCGTAGATGTTGCAGCGACTGCGCCAAATTTTAATTATACAGAAAAAATAAACGTACCGTATGTTTTTATCGATAATTCGATCATGTATAAACGACTAAAAGAGCGAATTTTTAACGAACTACAATCGATTAATGGTGGTACTGATCTTCAAATGGTACAACAAGAAATTACGAACGATTACGTAATAACACCATTTATGCGATTACGTTTAACAAGTTCCGATGGTCACCCAGTACGTTCCGATGCCGTATTTGGTGCGGTAAATACCTCTAAGATAGAATTTATCGTAATTTTTAACGAAACAACCGGTCAAATTACACGAATAAAATAAAAATAAATTAAAAATAAATTAAAAAATCAAAAAAAAAATGATAAACGCTTGATTAAAAATGACAAACACATGATTAAAAAAAATGATTTTTTTATTACTGAGATAACAAAATTCAGACGAATTTCAAAAAAACAAGAGAAAATGGCATGTCCATTTCGCGATCAAACTTGTCGCGATAGTAAGATGTTGAAGATCTTATTTGATGTGAGTAAAAAAAATCACGTACCAGTGATCCATTTGCTGCGTCAAATACAACGAGACGGACATTTTACCGAAAGAGCCGTTTGTCATATCGTATCGGTACTGGACGAAGGTATCGAATGCAACGATCGACGATGTCCATTGAATAAGTTCGCGACGAAGTACTGCGGAGTTATCACTATTGCAAAAGATGTGAAAGGTAATACGATTGACCCAGCTTTTTCCGCGATGATCGATAAAATTTTTCTGGATTTCAAAAATAGTCAACCAAAACTAATTGTTAATGGGGAAGAAATTCAATTAGCTTCGATCAACACACCGACTAATTATCGATTCAGTAACTGTTGTTGGTGTGATTGGGTGACTGATGACAGTGTGCGATCGGTATTATATCGTAACGAAAGTGACAAAAGTGACGAAAGTGGTGAACAACGTGATGCAAGTGAGATGTTGCAGAAAATTTACGAGTGTAATCGTAATATATTCGACGGTTATGCGTTCCTTTCGATATCGACTATACAAAGCGAAAGACAATGTGTAAAGCAAATATCTGATCGGACTTTGTATCGAAAGTTGACTGATGGTTCGATTGTTCCGGAACAGTTTATTGTCATGGTTCATCTTGGCTCGAGCTCAAAATCAGGACATTGGGTATTTTACAAGAGTGCGAATTAGACATTTTATATTTATTTTTTTAAGTTTAAGTTTTATTTTTTTTTAAATTTAAGTTTATTTTTTTTAAGATTTTTTTTATATTTTTTTTAAAATAAAAAAAAATGAATTTTATTTTTTGGATTATTTATATTTTAATAAATCTTAAAACTTTTTTAAAAGTTTTAAATAAGATAGAAATGGCGAAGAACAAATGGGTTAAACGAGTTTTAGAATTTATCGATACAGAGGACGATTTCGCTATTATTATTGGTCTCGTTCCGAATTTCGGAAAATGCGAAACGTTTTGTAATGTCACTTATTTTCGCGTAAGAGAAGCCAATAGATTAATCGAAACGGTTGACGAATCTCCGGCCGATTTTGCGCATCGAATAGAATTATCAGCCAAAACGTATAGTGAATTTAATTTTACGTATGTAATTTTAAAAACACGCGAAAAAATTCTTGAGTGCGTACGCAATATCGACGAAAAAACAGTACGTGAAATTTGGTACGATGTATTACCATTGATTGCGCAGGATCATGATTGCTTCACAACGTTTATCGAATCATTTAAAATTATTGGATCTTCCGTTGGAAATAATAGCGGCGATAATTGATTTTATTCCGGATGAGTATGGTGTAATGGTTTCGTTGACATGTCAAACATTTAACGAATTATGGGAAAAACCGCGCGTAATTACGCGTCAAACACTATCAACAATTCGCGATATCGCAATAATTTCGGATATTTTACCGTTTATGTCCGAACAATCGTACGACGTTTTTATTGAAAACGCCGTTTATTGGTGTTCAATCGCTCAATGCGTCGATATTATTTCGGTTAAACAATCAAAAATAAATGAATGGATGTATAATTCTGGACGAGTGGGTCGATACGATCTAATCCGTGCAATACACGAACGTGGTGGAAACGCGTGTCACGCATTGACCGGTGCCGCTTATGCCGGTAATTTTCGATTATGTAATATTTTATTAAGCGAAGTCGAAAAATTTAACGTAAATAAACTTTTAGGTATTGCTGCTGCTACTGGTAATACCGATCTTATTGACGTCGCAATTAAACACGGAGCAGATGACGTTAATATGGTTATGGCTATTGGATTTTGCGAAGGTAAACTTGACGTTTGTGCACATGCAAAACGACTAGGTTTTCGCGACTATAACATTTTATTACAAAAATCATCGACTCTAAAATCTTGCGATGCGTCGCGTTTTAGTGAAGAAATGGCGGTTCGAAACGCGATATCTGTAATTGATTTGATAATGCAAAACGATTTTACTGGTAAAGAACCGGTCGAAATTAGATACAAACCAAATTACGGCGAAAAAAATGTTCACATCAACCAGTTTTTCAATATAGTTTTATCAATTGGTCGTGAACGTAACAATAACACAATTGTTGAATATGCACGTTCAAGTTCTAGTTCTAATTCCAAGCATCGTTGAAATAACCCAAATCGCAATTAACGTGAACGCGATATTTGTCACAAAAATACTAATTACAATACGTGTCGATAACATTTTAGTTTTTTATTTGTTTTTTTAGTTAAATTTTTAAATTTATAAAAAATAAAATTTTTAAATTTATAAAAATTATTTTTTTAATTTTAATTTAAAAATTAGTCTGAAAAAAATCGACTTAAAAATTTCGACTTAAAAAATTTCGACTTAAAAAATTTCGACTTAAAAAATTTGACTTAAAAAAATGGAATATTTAGTTACCATCTCAATTGGGTCTTTGATTCTTTCATTATTTTACCACATAAATCGTATGTTTTGACTATTTTAAAAGTCTGATTTGGATTACAAACAGACTTTTCGGTTTGTATACATTCCATAATTTCGCCACTTGGATAATAGTATACAATAATTTCATTCACTCCATTTTCGTCAAAACGACCCCATACTCTGGTACTTCCATTTCGATTGTATTCTATAGTATTATGAAGTTGACCATTTGGGTGATACGTATTAATTTTTTTACGAAACCCATAACTATTACGCGTTTCGAACGTTTTTAATTGTCCATTTGGGTAATATGTTTCGCATGATTTTTCCAATCCGTTTACGAAAAATTCTTGTACAGATACGAGTTTTCCATCGGAATGCTTTTCGATTCGTTTAATATCACCATTTGCATCACACCAATTTGCAGTTTCGATTTTAATTTGACTTAATTCGCCATAATCCGGATCGTCCATTTTCACTAACAAAAGCGAAGTGAAAATGTTTTCTATTATTTTTTACTTTCAATTTTTTTCAAAACTTTTTTCAAAGTTTTGAGATTTTTTATTTTCTTTTTTTTAACTTAAAATTGAAACGTAAAATTAAGAATATAAAATTCAAAAAAATCGAAAAAAATGAAAAAATCGAAGTTAATTGAATAAATAAAAAAAGACTTTTAAAAAATTGAGAATATAAAATTAACAAAAATCGAAAAAAAATGGACAATTTTTCTCTCGTGAATTATTTACGGCAATTTGCCGGATCTAATACGTTATGCGTCGTACCGCAAGAGGCCACATTTACCCTTAGTAATGAAAATTATGATCATTCTCGAATTACGTGTACGTGTGATTATTCGTTTCTCGCGGGACATTATGCTAGTCATAGTTTTCAACGGCCTATAAATCCGGATTCCGTTCAGAGTATTGTAGACAAAAAAATGAGCGAATATACTAAAAATAAAATTATATCATTCGAAGACAATAATATACATCTCGAAATACAACCGGTAGAAAGTTGGTTTGTATTCCGAGTTTTAGACGGACAACATAGGTTAGCGGCTGCATATAAGTTATACGATATGTTTAAAGGTATTAAAATTTCTTTTGTTGTGCGTTTTTACACGTTCAAAACGGATAACGAACGTTTCGAAACTTTTTGTGATATTAATAGCGGAATCGCATTACCTCCGTGTTATAAAGATATTAATATTTTCGAAAATGCTTGCGCAAATCAAACGATTGAGATATTAAAGGAAATATGGAGATATGTCGAAAATGACGTTTGTAAGTTTGTTATAGTAACTGAAGGTGCGAGAAAACCGCGTTCGATATCGTTAAACGCAATTACGGAATTTGCTCATATAATCGCGCATGAGATGCGTGGGGATACTATAGACATGGAAAAATTTAAAGAAATAATTCGTCAACATCTATTAAATATTAATGTATTATTGATGCATTATACACCACCAAATTGGAAAAAAGACGTATCTGAATCAACCGTTAGAAAAGCGCGAGAATTAGGTATACCTATAGTCCTTATTAAAAATACGACGGAATTCGAAGCCGTTTTTAAAGTATACATCGGTACTATATATAAGCAAGCATCAGATGTATAATTTTTTCCGCGAGTTTTTTAATGTCATTTGCCGTTAACACAAAGAAGCCGAAACCGTCATATTCGACATTAGTTTCAGTAAACAATCGATACGCATTTTGTTGCATTTTAGTTTTAGTAGCGTAAATACCTAATATAAGCGGTTTTTGTACTTTTTTTGCCAACATTTTGCTGTCGAGGATAAACGCTTTTACTTCGTTTAATGGTACGGAATTTTCGTGCCATTTACATTGGATCGTTACGAGTGAATTATCAAATTCGATAGCAAAATCACACGTTGTAATATATTTTTCGATAGATCGAACATCGGATTCGCGTAAAATTTTAGCATTCAAATCAATTCCGGTAAATTGTTTCGTAAGTGCTGCATAAACATTGTCCTCTAAAATAAATCCGGAAGCTGATGCACTTCTTTTTGCCTCGATCATTTGATATTTTAGCGGTGTTACGGGCGTCGAATCTGATTTATCATGTAATTCGATAATTTCCGGAAGTATTTCTTTTCCTTGAAAATTTGATGAAATAGAAAAAGTTGTTCTATTTTGTGATTGTATCAATTCGACATTTTTTCGATATTTTATTTCGTCAGTAATAATATCCAAAATTTCTTTATTACTATTTTTAAACGCGACGTATAAAGCACATTCGAAATCAGACGCACCTTTTCCAAGCATTAATTTAACGTATTCCGCGCTATTAGTATTAACCGCATTAATTAATCCGCAATTTAAATCATACTCGTCGACTTCACTAGTATTTTCTATTTCTGTGATGGTTTTCCATTTCAGGCGCATATGTTCAATATACAATCTTACTTTTTCTTCGATTTTAGGATCCATTTTTTTTTAATTTTTCAGTTTTAATTTTTTTAGTTTTATTTTTTCAGTTTTAATTTTTTTTAGTTTTATTTTTCAGTTTTAATTTTTTTAGTTTTATTTTTCAGTTTTAATTTTTCAGTCCTAATTTTTTTAGTTTTATTTTTCAGTTTTAATTTTTTTAGTTTTAATTTATTTTTTTTAATTTTTCAGTTTTAATTTTTCAGTTTTAATTTTTAAAATTTTAAAATTTTAAAAAAAAATTGAAAAAAAAATAAATTAGAATTTAATTAAAAAAAAACTGAGTCAAAACATGGATGCAGAGATCGTTTTATGTTTTACGGATAACGGCGAAATCGATTTCGCAGTAGTAAAAGCCAGTGATGCAAATGATTTTGGTACTGAGCGATTAATCGCGCTTACGGATAAGAAACACAGTGTAAAATGTGGCGATATTCGTACGTTTAAAGGTGAAATCATTTGTAAACGGACTGCTAAAGAAATCATTACAATAGTTAATGATTATTACGGTATTAGGCACGGCGACGATTTTGAGTATAAAAAAAGATTTGATGAAATTGTGTCAATTTTTACTTATGACTTCGTATGTGGTCTAGGAATGAAATATTACGAAGACATCGTCAATAATGATTATTTGACATTTGAAGACATCGTAGTAATACCGGGACGAACAATTGTTTTGTGTGATTCTAATAAAGACGAAATCGAGTTTGCCATTATCATAACGGATAAAATTACCGAATTTGGTGAAGAACGAACAATCATTCTTCAGACTCATAACCACAAGATTCGATGCGGAAATATCGACGAATTTAAGTGCGAAATCGTTTCGCGAAATTCAGCCAAGGAAATAATTACGGCTGTTGAGCAACATTACGGATTCGGTAATTATTATCACCGCAAAATCAATTATGTTATTGATCAATACGGATGTTGCGGCGATGTTTTAGAAATCAAAAAAGAATTCGACAAAATAGTAAAATTGTACGGTTGGCGATTTATATTCGAATTTTGGTGCAAATACAACGAAAAATTTGCGGAATTTAATCCAAAGCTTGAGGATATATTAATCGCGAATGTGAAAAAAATACAACAACCGCTTCATACCAAATAATATTTTTTTAATAAAAATTATTAAAGTCAGATTTCTAAAATTTAATAAAATAAAAAAAATGAAAAAAAAATAACGAGAAACAATTGGTAACATTTCTCGACTAATTTTGTAGTCATGTCTGAGGTATACCAAATTAACGACTTTGATAAAAAGTACATCAAGGTTCGGCCGATAAGTCCGGCTCGATTCGAACCAATGAAACTCTATTTGAGCAATATACTTTGCTTCAAAGTTTCAAAAGACAATTGGGTTATCGTATATTTGATTGACGGCGGCAAACGACGATTTCATCTCAAATATTTCACACAAGGTTCGTGGGATTCTATTGAAAGTGTGATTCCGGTATTTTTCGATTAATTTTTTTTAGCCCCAATTTTTAAAATTTTAGTTTTATTTTTTTTAATTAAATTTTTTAAAAAAATTAAATTAATTTAAACGAAAATTGAAAAATATAAAATTTGAAATATCTTAAAACTTTTAGAATTTTATTAATTTAAACAAAATTTGAAAATATTTTTAAACGAAAATTTGAGATGTCGATCGTTGACAAAATTAAGGCGGTGATCAAGGCGGACGATGACGCGATTGAAAATGGAGGCGATATCTTTGATTTGGAACGTTTTTTAAAAAAAGGGAAATTGAACTATGATAAATTCTGCGATGAAAAAATTCCCGTAATCATCGATAATTTTGGCAACTATCATTCACCTTTTAATAAAATTAAAAAATTCCGAGCTAAATTTCACGAAAAATATCCCATTTTTGAAAATTTTGATTTTTCAAACGTATTAATCGCTGGTGGTATTTTTAGCGGAATCTCATTTTATTATGCAAATTCCGATGTCGATTTATTTATTTATGGCTTGGATGAAGAGGGCTCAAAACAAAAATTACGCGAAATTTACGAATATATTTGCAATCAATTACCGAATCAAAAAATCCGAGTTTACGTAAGCAAAATGTCGTTTACAATGTTGTACGGTCGCCATAGTAAAATTCAGGTTATTTTACGTCGTTTTCGCAGTATCGCACACGTGTTAAACTCGTTCGATCTGGGATCGTCAGCAATTGGTTATGACGGCAATAATATCTTGGTATCTGCATTAGGATTATTCGCTTGGCGATATTTAGTTAACGTTATCAACCCGCGTAGATTTAGTCCGAATTATGTTTTTCGCTTAACAAAATATTTAAATCGTGAGTTTGCCATTGTGTTACACGATGTCGATAACGAAAAAATTAACGATTCGGTAAAAATTGCGGATTGTAAAATTTTAGTTAAAAAACGAGATAAAAACACGTCGTTATATACCGCTATTCAAACGATACGTTTGCAGGCTGATAACGAACCTATCGCATACGAATACGACGACGATGAAATTGCAGACCGAAAAAAATTTAATATGTTGGAATATTATAATAAGACCGGTAAAGTTTTTCCCGTAATTGATGCGAATTACGATTACGACGATTTATTCGAACATAAAGTAATGTCGGCCGAAACTATTACGTCACAATACGAAAGGGTGATGAATATTATGATAAGCGGAGAATGGTTTACAATACTTGGTAGATCAATAGGTAAATTATTTCCCGAAATTAAACCAAACGTGTTTTTGATCGGATTATTATCGTTAGAAACTGAAGAAGAACGCGTTGCATACATCAAAGGCATGATTAATAAAGAAGTCGAGAAATTAACCGTAGTTTTCGACGTAAATTTACCAAAGCCGGAATTCGTTTATCTTGAAGAAAATACGGCTATTACAAATACGCCAAAAACCGCCGAAGAATTATTCGGAATTCAAAAAATTTGAAAAAAAAATAAAATAAAAAAAATAAAATTTGAAAAAAAATAAAATTGAAAAAAAATAAATTTGAAAAAAAATAAATTTGAAAAAAAATAAAATTGAAAAAAATACAAAACTTTAAATTTTTAAAGCGAACTTTAAATTTTTTAAATTAATTTAAAAAAAATAAATCGAAATTAATTAAACTAAAAAAATAAAAAAAATGATTTTTATATATTTTAGTATGAAAAAACTGGTTTGCTCATTATTACATTCGCAATGAATCAACATCGCGATATAATCAAAAATTGTCTCCAAAAGATCGGGTTTATCTTACATAGGCAATTTGGACAACCAGTACACGAAGAATCACGATTATATCCAACTGATTTTGTATTGGTTGGAAGATATGATCGTAAGTTGATTGTACGTGTTGGGAGTGTTTGCGAAAATTATACCGTAAACAAAGTTCGTGATTTGTTTGATCGGAATATGTCAATGTATGGCTATATCGATTTGAATGGTTTCTTTTTAATCGGTTTGAGCCGTATCGCAGACGATGTTTTGTCGTTTGATATTGTACGAGCCGAAAACGGCGATGAATCAATCTGTGTTACACAAGACGGAGAAGAGATTGCGTTCAGTAACACAGTTCGTAAGACGTATGGCGATAATGTTCAACCTGGGTGGGGTTGTTTTCCGCATGGTGCATGTTATCTTCTCACGAGTTAAGTGATATTTTTTTTAATTATAATTTTAGTTAATCTAAATTTTTTAAAAAAAAATAAACTGAAAAATTTAAAAGTAAAATTGAAAAATATTTTATATTAAAAGACAAAACTTAAATTATTAAAAAAATAATTGCATCAAATTTTTACTTTTAAAATTTAAAATTATACAGTTGTCAAATGTTCGTACTGTATTTTATGCATTTTACGGTACTCATTTATATGACGTAACGCGAATAATACGATAATAGGAATAAGCCACAAGAAAGCGTAACATATGGTGATACCAATAAAGTAGAACGAAATCTCGTAATAGATACCTCCGAATGGAATTGTCATACAACTAAGCTGGACCATACTACCAACAAAAACATATTCATATCTTGCGTTAAACAACATCACGATAAGAAATACGAATATACCAAATACGCTCGCAAAAATTACGGAAATTGCATAACTATACATTAAAAAGTATCGAGTCTCACCGTAGATTACAGGCACGCAAATTGCGTAATAAATACCGATATTAGCGAATGTTGTTAAAACGGAGATCGCAAAACGAACACCATTTTGTTTCGCCGTACCGAAATCGCACTTCATTTTTTTGAAAAATTTAATTATTGAAAATAAATAAAAACTGAAAAATTTTAAAAGGTAATAAAAATATTATCATTTTCAATTTTAAAAAAATTAATTATTAAAAATAAATAAACAAAATGGTTATTTTACGCGTAGTAATTTTATTCGCGATTTTGTTCGCGGCCGAATCAACCACAATAAATAGCTTCATTAAACCATCGAAAAGCGATACGGTCGTATTAACCATGACCGATATATTAATAGAATGGAGTGGTGATAATGACGGCTCGTCAATATTGATAAAACTTTGCCATGACATAACTATGGGTCCCGATACCTGTTCGAATATTACTCCTTCAATACGAAATACCGGTTACATGTACGTGAGGGTAAATGCTTTGACAGATTTTTACAATAAATATTATTTTGAATTATTATTTAATTGCGTTGGTATAGAATGTGATAACTACATTGATAGTTCACGTTTTTACCTATTAGAGTACAAACCGACTCCAACACCATTATCAACACAACCGACTCCAACGCCAACACCATTATCAACACAACAGATGCCTTTATTGTTTATAACACCGACTCCAATGCCGATGTCAACATATCAAAAAAATAATGCTTTATACGTTGTTGTATTCGCTTTAACCGGTGTCATTTTAGTTATGTCGGGTATTTTTATAACGGTCCGATTATGGTATCGTTACACTAATCGTAGTAAATACGTGCGTCAAAATGACGAAATAAAAATGACAAATTTAACCGTAAATTGAAAAAATAAATTGAAAAAAAAATCTTAAAACTTTTTAAAAAAGTTTTAAACAAAATAAAAATAAACTGAAAAAAAATCTTAAAACTTTTTTAAAAAGTTTTAAACAAAATAAAAATAAACTGAAAATTTAAAATAGATCGAAAATTCGAAGAATTGAGATTTTAAAAAATAGATCGAAAATTCGAAGAATTGAGATTTTAAAAAATAGATCGAAAATTCGAAGAATTGAGATTTTAAAAAATAGATCGAAAATTCGAAGAATTGAGATTTTAAAAAATAGATCGAAAATTCGAAGAATTGAGATTTTAAAAAATAGATCGAAAATTCGAAGAATTGAGATTTTAAAAAATAGATCGAAAATTCGAAGAATTGAGATTTTAAAAAATAGATCGAAAATTCGAAGAATTGAGATTTTAAAAATAGCAATCTAAAATGATACAGCCTTCGCGGCAAGCTTTACAGCCTTTACTGCAAACGCAGTCACATTAGTATTATCACCAAACGCACTCTTCGTCGAGAAAAAACCGGTTTCACCTCGCTTGAGCATGTCACTCTGAGCAATTCCAAAGATTTCCGACAATTCGATTATCGAAGTCGCGGACTTTTCGCCATCGCCATCAATCGGACCTTCGACCGCATTACCCGCAATCGTTGCGTAAAGCCCGTGCGAAATTTCGGAATTAGTCGTCAACCACCCGCAAAATATGAGGTCACCTGTTCGCAACGGAGTTCCAGTTTCTTCGGCGAATTCTCGCAACGCGCAGTCCCTATGCTTTTCGCCGGTGTTTCTATGTCCACCGAAAAGATTGGCCAATCCCACAGAATGTCTCGCATTTTCGACACCGAGCACTGTGCACCTCTTACCATCAATAATCGTGAAAACAACGACAAATCCGTGGCCTGCTTCGGTATTTGCAGGTCGTGGAGATTCCCAACCAATCTTACGAACCGGGCACGAAAACGAACAAATAGGACACGACATGTTTGATTTTTGAATAGAAATAGACAATATCTCAATCGCATAAAATTCATTTTTTTTTAAAAAAAAAATGAATTATTTTATTACTAGATAAAATATTTCACTTGTTTATTTTGCACGAACACAATTTCGAATATGTCTGATCTTTGGAATGGGCGCCCAGCATGGAAAGTGCTTGTTCACACAAGTTTGGGAGATTCGAAAATCTTGCTTTCGCAAATTCGCAGTATGACTATGTCGAATGGGCTTAGACGTGACGGAGAAATTCAATTGATGGACGGCCGTGTACTAAGTGTGTGCGATTTTGCACTGGATGAAACGGCTCGCAGAATTTTCTTTTTATGCGGAATTTCGATTACTGTAGAAGATGCTCTGTCTGAACTGACAGAAACTATCATCGCCGAGTGTACCAAATCTGAATGAGATTGTTTGGCAAAAAAAATAATTTTTTCAATCTAATTTTTTCAATCTAATTTTTTCAATCTATTTTTATTTTATTTTTTTTTAAATTGAATTTAAAAAAAAACTAAAAACTTTGTAAAAAAAATAAAACTAAAAACTAAAAACTTTGTAAAAAAAATAAAACTAAAAACTAAAAACTTTGTAAAAAAAATAAAGCTAAAAACTTAAAACTTTTAAAATTGAATTTGAAAAAAACTAAAAACTTAAAACTTAAAACTTTTTACAAAGTTTTAAACAAAATTGAATTTAAAAAAAACTAAAAACTTAAAACTTTTAAAATTGAATTTGAAAAAAACTAAAAGCTAAAAACTTAAAATTTTTAAAAAAAAACTAAAAACAAGAAATTCAAAATTTTTAAAATTAAAATAATGTCGATCATTGACGAAATTAAGGCGGTAATTAAGGCGGATGATGACGCAATCGAAAATGGAGGCGATGTTTTTCCGTTGGAACCTATTTTAGCAAAAAAGAAAGTAACATACGATAAATTCTGCGACGCAAAAATTCCCGTTATCACTAATGGACGTGAATACGGGCTCGCTCCAATGAGTATCGAATATTTTCGAACGAATTTTTACGAGAAATATCCCGTCCTTAAAAATCTTGATTTTTCAAATGTACTAATTGCTGGCGGTATTTTTAGCGGAATTAAATATAACTATTATTATACCGACGTCGATTTATTCATTTACGGTTTAGATGAAGAAGGTTCAAAACGTAAATTACGCGAAATTTACGAACATGTTCGTAATCAATTACAACGTAAAAGAATACGCGTTTACGTAAGCAAAATGTCATTTACAATGTTAATTTCTTATCAATGCAAAATTCAAATTATTTTACGTCGTTTTCGTAGTATTGCGCACGTATTAAATTCGTTTGATTTGGGTTCATCCGCAATTGGCTATGATGGTCAAAATATTTTGGTATCGGCGTTAGGTAAGTTTGCTTGGCAAAATTCAGTTAACGTTATTAATCCGCGTATGTTTAGTCCGGGTTATGTTACTCGCCTAATCAAATATCTAAAACGTAGTTTTGCCATCGTATTACAAGATGTTGACAACGAAAAAATTACCGACTCAGTAAAAATTGCGAATTATAAAATTTTAGTCAAAAAAGACGAAAGAAATGCGTCGTTATATACCGCTATTCAAACGATACGTTTGCCAGCCGATGATGATAAACATATTGTACACGAATACGATGATTATGAAAACGATGATAATAAAGACGATGATAATAAAAACGTAAATAAAGCGAATTTTGACGGGTTATCTTATTATCGTAAGACTGGTAAAGTTTTTCCAGTGATTACTTCGTATGGCGACTACGACGATTTATTTGAACATAAAATACTACCAATCGAAACGATTAAGTCGCGATATAAAAGAGAGTTATTTGGTACAATGTACGTGAACTGGGTTTCGGCAAATAGTAGAACAATAAGTAAATTATTTCCAGATATTAAATCGAACGTATTTTTGATCAATGTATTATCGTTGGAAACAAAAGAAGAACGCGTTGCATACATTGAAGATATGATTAATAAAGAAATTGAAAAATTAACCCCAATTTTCGACGTAAACTTACCGAAACCAGAATTCGTTTATCTTGAAAAAAATACCGCAATTACAACTACACCAAAAACGATTGAAGAATTATTTGGAATTCTAAAAATTTGAAAAAATAAAAAAACAAGATTTAAAAAAATTTGAAAAAAAAATGAAATTTACTTTTTTTTCATTTTATTTTTATTAAAAAAAAATGAATTATTTTATTACTAGATAAAATATTTCACTTGTTTATTTTGCACGAACACAATTTCGAATATGTCTGATCTTACGAAAGATTTCAGTAAGATTTGAAAATCAAGCTTTCGGATATTATGTTCGTGAATATTTCGAAAGGACGTAGGCGTGAAGGAGGAATTATATTGAAGGGTGGTCGTTCACTAAGCGTGTGCGATTTTGGACTGGATGATGAAGCTCGCAGAATTTTCTCTCTGTGCGGAATTCAGATTTTCAATATAGAAGTTCAGTATGGATTTGCGGATTCTGAATGCATCGCTATTGGTATCAAGGATGAGTTATGAGATTGTTTGACGAAAAAAATGATTTTTTTAATTTTTTTAAAATTTTATCATCAAACTTTTTTTATTTTTTTTTCAAACTTTTTTATTTTATTTTTTCAATCTTTTTTATTTTATTTTTTTCGATTTTTATTTAAATAAAAATTGAAATACTAAATCTTTAGAATGTTTTAAAATCAATTTTTCAAAATTTTAAAACGGCAAATGTCGGAAAATCCGTTGCCAATTCTTTGTACCATCGATGTAGATGGCGTAAAAGCTCTCGGAATTGCCGCGATACCTACCGCGGAATTTTTAAGTCTTACCGAAATATATTTGTTGAATTTTGATGCGAATTTAACAATGATGATTCCGTATGCAAGTGAGGAATTCGCTAACGATAATTTGTCCGGTGTATACACCGTGTCGGATTTTGTTCAGATCATCGCGGATTATAATGCGCAAGGGGATGATCCAGAAATAACGCGTCGTTACACGGCGTTGTTTGATTTCTATGAGTTTAAATGGATTGAAACGGCATACGAAGGTTTTTCGCAGTATTTTTATCCAGAAGAATATATCGTATTATCTGACATTCCGTACACGATATTGCCAACAGACTAATTTTTTTTAAATTACAAAAACGCTGTTTGGTATCGAAGCGTCGGCAAATAAGTTATAATCTTTAGCATTATACGATGTTGCGTACCTATTTGCGATATCACGATAACAATTTACTTTCGACGTTTTCCACGAGCATTCATTAGGACTATACAAGAAACAGTTTGATGTACCCGCAAAAGGTGCGCCATAAAGTGTCGGTACCCACGAAGCGTCGTTAACGCCACCAGTTCCGCCACTAGTATCATAACATTTAAACTTCGGGTTAAGTAAATACGCCAATACTTCGCCGGTATAACTGTCGACTAATTGTGTATCATAGACTCTTAATATTAAGTTAATATTACCGATATAAGAAACTATAGTATCATAATTCAACTTATATACGTATGAACTTTCTTTGACACCGTCGCCGTAATCAATCATCATTTGAAAAATATCGTCTTCTTTTACTTGATTAAGGATTGCGTCATCTATCTTTTTGCCGGCAAAATTTGGTAATTCTTTACCAATTGTTGCTATACATTTTTTAAACGGAAAATACCAGTCATGTTTTGCCGTTAATATTTCAATAACATTTAGCCACGCGACATAAACGTACAAAACGACGATTATTAAGGCGATAAAAATTGCGAGAAAAATAATTTTCATTTTTACTATTTTTTTATTAAATGAAAACGTATTAAAAAGACGCATAATTTTTTTTCCGAAAAAAATAAAAATTTTAAGCTAAATTTTTTGAAATAAATTTAGTAAAAAAGTTGTTTGTATTTTTATTGAAAAAAAGTTGTTTGTATTTTTTTAACTTTTTTTTGAAATAAATTGTCTGTATTTTTTTTGAAATAAATTGTCTGTATTTTTATTGAAAAAAGTTTTTATTTATTTGTATTTGCGTAATTTTGTATAGTGTAACGATAATGTTTTTATTAACAAAACAGTTAACAATAATGTCAAAGTGAAAATATATTTAAACAAAAAAGTTAAAGAAATTTTTATAGAATAATGATACCGTGAGGCGAAATACGTCAGAATACCGCGCGGACTTAATCTAGAGCACGAAATTCGAATAGAATGACGAATTAAAAAGTATACTTAAAAAATAGAAATTGAACAGTTTTATTGTTATATGTAAAAAGGTTTTCATTTTATAAAAGTATATAAAAATTGAAGCGTTACTTTAACGATAAATTTAATAATCATTTTTGTTATTTTTATTTAGTCAAAAATGTCTAAAACCGACATCAAAGAACATACTAATTTACGACACGCGTGTCAAACTAGAAATTTTAAAGTAATAAAAAAAATTATTGATTGCGAAACATGTAATTTTAATGAATGTTTGCGCGATATATGTATGTATGGATATATCGAAATTGTAGAATTATTAATTGAAAAAGGCGCAACTAATCTCGATGTAGGATTAACTACCGCATGCCAATACGGTCATATCGAAATTGTAAAACTATTAATCGAAAAAGGCGCAAATGATCTCGACGCTGGATTAATTGCTGCATGTCCGTATGGATACATTGAAATTGTGAAATTATTAATCGAAAATGGCGCAAATAATCTCGACGCGGGATTACGCATCGCATGTTCATACGGACACAATGAATTAGTAAAATTTATGGTTAAAAATGGCGAAATTGATCTTAATACGGGATTACACACGGTTTGTCAACATGGTTATATCAAAATCGCGGAATTATTAATTAAAAAAGGTGCAACTGATTTTAACACAGGTTTGCGCGCTGCATGTTCGTACGGATATATCGAAATCGCGAAATTAATGATAAAAAAAGGTGCAACAGATTTTAATACTGGATTACGTGCAGCATGTCAACATGGACATATCGAAATCGTAAAATTGATGATTAAAAACGACGTAGTTGATCTTAATATTGGATTACGTGCGGCATGTTCATACGGATATATCGAAATTGCGAAATTAATAGTTGAAAATGGCGTAGTCGATCTTAACGCCGGATTACGTGCGGCATGTTCGTACGGATACATCGAAAACGCGAAATTAATGATTGAACATGGTGCAACTGATTTTAATGCTGGATTACACGCAGCCTGTGGAAATTGTCATATCGAAATTGCGAAATTAATGATCGAAAAAGGCGCAACTGATCTTAATGCGGAATTATATACCGCATGTTCGTATGGATATACCGAAATTGCGAAAATAATGATTGAAAAGGACACAACAGGTATTAATACTGGTTTACGTGTCGCCTGTCAATATGGTCATATCGAAATCGCGAAATTAATGATTGAACACGGTGCGACCGATTTTAATACTGGATTGCATACTGCATGTCATTACAGCCATACCGTAATTGCGAAATTAATGATCGAAAAAGGCGCAACTGATCTTAATGCGGAATTATATACCGCATGTTCATATGGTTATATCGAAATCGCGAAATTAATGATTGAACAAGGCGCAACTGATCTTAATACCGGTTTACGTATCGCATGTCAAAACGGTCATATCAAAATAGTGAAATTAATGATTGAAATTAGTTCAATTGATCTCAATGCTGGATTACACGCCGCCTGTCAATACGGTCATATCGAAATCGCGAAATTAATTGTCGAAAAAGGCGTAATTGATCTTAATACGGAATTATATACCGCATGTAAAAATTGCAATATCGAAATTGTAAAATTGATGATCGAAAAAGGCGCAACAGGCATCGATACCGGTTTACGTGCCGCATGCCAATACGGCAATATCGAAATAGTGAAATTAATAATTGAAACTAGTTCAATTGATCTTAATATAGGATTATATGCCGCGTGTTCGTACGGACATATCGAAATTGTAAAACTATTAATCGAAAAAGGCGCAACTGATTTTAATACCGGATTACGTGCTGCATGCTCGTATGGATATACAGAAATAGTAAAATTGATGATAAAAAAAGGCGCAACTGATCACAAAACAGGATTACATATGCCGAAATTATCGTATCGTAGTCGTGAAGTTGACGATTAAAATATTTATGATAAGAAAACACAGTCTTTTAAAAATTTTTAGTCTTATTTTTTTTTAAGTTTGTAAAAAAAATTTAAAAAAAGATTGTCTTTTTTAATCATTTTCAATTTCCATTTGTAAAATTTGTTGTCGTAAATTTTCAATTTTTTGTTGCAATTTTTCAATTTCACAATTTTTATCTTTAATAATATTTTTCATATCACTGCATTTTTGTGTTAATTCAATATTTTTTTTATCAGCTTTTACTTTTAATTCGTGATTTTCAGTATCCGAACGTTTTGTTTCTAACAATTCATAGCCGATTTTTTCAATTTTTGACCATTCGTCAAATCGAGCGTAGTATTTTTTTGTTAAATATGCAAACATTACAAGCGAACATAACTGTAGATCGCATGAATTAGGGTATAAATATTTATCGCGTACATCAAATATATTAAGTATATTTGATTTTTTAAGCGTTTCAATAAGTTGAAGATACATATCGGGTAATTCAATACCACATAAATTCATGTCAGAAAATTCCAGAGTACGGTTGTTATTATCACCATCGTCATCTAAAAATATAAATTTACTTAAAATGATATAATCACTCGGCATAGAATATGATAATAACGACTCAGGTAATGTAATTTCTTGTGGGTTAATAATCATTGGTCGTCTAGTTCGGACCTTGTTAGGGTTAAATGTTAATAATTCTGCTGGAATAAGCATATCGAAATTATTGGGATTAGATGCTAATGCTGGAGGCGTAGTTTGGACCTTGTTCGGATTAAGTATTATCTGGTCTATAGGCAAAGGGATTATGCGAATTTTATTTGTAACAAGATAACGCGTACCATCGGAACCACTAACATATGCAATAATCCATTCATCCGCATCGATTAATTTTTTAATCACATCAATCAGTGGAAATAAAAATTTATCTCGAATTTTTGTAGTGTCAAATTCTCCAAATTTATTATCGGGATAAACGTCAGCGGCTCGTTGATAAATTGTGTTAACATGATTATCTAATTTTTTAAGTAATGTATCATAAATATGTTTTTCAAATTCGTCGTGCCATTCTTTGACTTTATCAGTTACTCCAACTATAACGTCATTAATTATGATTTTTGGATCCATTTTGGAATAGTTTGTTAAGTGACAATCGTTTTCAATTTTAGATTTTTACATGTTGATTTATTAGAGTTAATTAAAATAAAATTCCAGAGGGATTTATTTTAATATCAGACAATAAAGGTATATGTTGACTTGCGGCATTTTCATCATTAATAACTACCCTGATGTCGTTATTAACACTACTAGTCTGTAATGTATCATCCACAATATCATCGGTTTGTGTTGCGCATTCTGCTGGCAGTGAATTAGCTATACTTTGGAATTCTTTTATTGCATTTTGGAGAATTGTTTTAGTTAACATTTCATCTTTTAATACGCTTTTAAAAAGATTACTACCAAAGTCTTGGTTATAATCTCGACTTACAAAATCATGTAATTTATTAGTAACTATATTCATATATCTATCGAAATCTAACGGGGATTCTGTAAATAATATCCATAGTTGGTGTATACAGTAATCGTCACTGAATTTAATATCAACATATTTTTTAATATTTTGTTGCTCAATTAAAAGTAGTTCGACATCTTTCACTTTGATAAAATCGTTTAATCTACCGATCATACTGTTTAATTCAATAAAGTGCGTAGCAACATTTTTTATATTTATTGTAATATGTGTTAAATAATTTGAATATTTATCGGGTAAAAATCGACCCAATAAAAATATATTATCAAATTGTTGTCCGTCTTTAAATTGGCGATAATTTTTGTAAATAAAATTAGAAAATTCCTGTGTATAGGTATTTTTTCTTTTGTTTGCTATATAAAATAATATTTCAGTCTCACAAATAACAAATTTATTATTATCTTTATCGTATTTAAACCCATATTTTTCAAATTCTTCACCTAATTCGGCGACTAAATAACGGCTATCAGTTATCAGCTGCGGACTAATATCGATTGTCGATACACCAAACCAATTCAAATGTGATATAATTCCAGCAATACAAGTATTTTTTTTACTAACATCTTTAACATATTCAGTATCATTGTAATCATATTTTGCGTATTTACCGCAAACTTTGATACAACCGAAGAAAAAGCCGATTAAAAGTGAAATGATTGTTTTAAGATTTATTGCAAAGTTTATTGGTGAATATATATCGACTAAAACAGCAATAATCTCTAAAATAGTTACCAGAGTAAACCAATAACATATAACTTTAACCGATGCTTGTTTTTTATTTCGCGTATCTGGTAAATATTGCATTTTTTGAAACACTTATCAGTAAATTCGATTTCAATGTAAATATTTTTAGATTTTTTTTCAATTTTTAAAAAAATAGTTTAAAATTTCAACTTCAAACTTTTTTTTAAATTTATCTTCAAACTTTTTTTTTAAATTTTATCTTTAAGCTTTTTTTCAAAGTTTTAAAATTTTATCTTCATTTTTTTTTTCAAAGTTTTAAAATTTCAACTTCAAACTTTTTTTAAATTTTATCTTCAAACTTTTTTTAAATTTTATCTTCAAACTTTTTTTTTCAAAGTTTTAAAATTTTATCTTCAAACTTTTTTTCAAATTTTTAAAATTTTATCTTCAAACTTTTTTTTAAATTTTACCTTCAAACTTTTTTTTTAAAATTTCATCTTCAAACTTTTTTTTAAATATTTTATTAAATTTCATTTCTTCGAAATTTCAATGTTATTTTTTTAAATTTTATCTTCAAACTTTTTTTTAAAGTTTTATTTTAAAACTTTGAAAAAAACAAAAATTGAAAGGTAAACTTTAAAAAAAGTTAAAACAGAAAAACTAAAATACTAAATAAAGTTAAAACAAAAATGAATAACGATCCAAATCGAGATTTATGGGATGCTTGTCGTAATGGCGACGACAATGCTATTAATATCGCAATTGAGTATGGTGCGACAAATTGGAATAGTGGTTTATTCAATGCTTGTCGATACGGTTATATCGATTTAGCAGAATTGATGATCGTAAATGGGGCAAATAATTGGAATCGTAGTTTATACGGCGCTTGTATTGGAGGTTATATCGAGTTAGCAGAATTAATGATCGCAAATGGTGCAACGGATTGGAATTGTGGTTTATACGGCGCTTGTAAAAGTGGTCATATCGAATTAGCAAAATTAATGATAACAAAAGGTGCAACAGGTTGGAAACAGGGTTTATGTGACGCCTGTGAAGGCGGTCACATCGAGCTGGTAAAATTAATGATAGCAAAAGGTGCAACAAATTGGAATACTGGTTTACTATACATTTGTCGAAATGGCAATATCGAGATAGCAAAGTTGATGGTCGCGAATGGGGCTGACAATTGGAATTCGTGTTTACGCGACGCTTGTTCAAGCGGTCACATCGAGTTAGCAAAATTGATGATCGCACATGGCGCAAACGATTGGGATAATGGTTTATATTCTGCTTGCCGAAACGGTAATATTGAGTTAGTAAAATTGATGATTGAAAATGGTTCAACTAAATATGATATATGTTTACAAATTGCTTGCGTACATGGTTATATCGAGATAGCAAATCTGATGATTGCATATGGTGCAACAGATTGTAATTGGAGTCTATACAGTGCCTGTCAATTCGGTCACATCGAGTTAGCGAAATTAATGATCGCGCATGGTGCAACTGATTTGAAAGGCGCCTTGCAATATTGTAATAATGAAAGCATTAGAGAATTCATTAAATCACAATGTAAATTAAATAACGTAAAGGCTGTATCAATAATTCGGATGTTGCGTCGTTATATTAAACGTTTGCATAATTCAAAACGTATTCAACGATGGTGGCGAGGTACGTACCCATTATGGCGAGAATTGGCGTATGCGCCTCCAAAAGGTCTACGATATTTGCAAGCATATGAACGATTTACGAAAGCGAGTAAATCAAAAATCTAAAAAAAAATAAAAAAAAGCAATTGAAAATTTTATCTTTAAACTTTTTTTAAAATATTTTATTAAATTTCATTTCTTCGAAATTTCAATATTATTTTTTTTAAATTTTAAATTTTATCTTTAAACTTTTTTTTAAATTTTATCTTTAAACTTTTTTTTAAATTTTATCTCAATTTTCTTTTAAATTTTATCTCAATTTTTTTTTAAAATTTTATCTCAAACTTTTTTTTAAAAATTTTATCTCAAACTTTTTTTTTAAAAATTTTATCTCAAACTTTTTTTTTAAAAATTTTATCTCAAACTTTTTTTTTAAATTTTATCTTTAAACTTTTTTTTAAAATTTTATCTCAAACTTTTTTTTAAATTTTATCTTTAAACTTTTTTTTTAAAATTTTATCTCAAACTTTTTTTTAAATTTTATCTTTAAACTTTTTTTTAAATTTTATCTCAAACTTTTTTTTAAATTTTATCTTTAAACTTTTTTTTTAAAATTTTATCTCAAACTTTTTTTTTAAAATTTTATCTCAAACTTTTTTTTTAAAATTTTATCTTCAAACTTTTTTTTAAATTTTATCTTTAAACTTTTTTTTAAATTTTATCTTTAAACTTTTTTTTTAAAATTTTATCTCAAACTTTTTTTTTTAAAATTTTATCTCAAACTTTTTTTTAAAATTTTATCTTCAAACTTTTTTTTTAAAATTTTATCTTCAAACTTTTTTTTTAAATTTTATCTTCAAACTTTTTTTTAAATTTTATCTTTAAACTTTTTTTTAAAATTTATTTTAGATTTTTCAAAAATTGAATTATGTTTTACCTTCAAAAAATGTCTAAAGTTTTTGAATTGATCTAAAAAATGTCTAAAGTTTTTGAATTGATCTAAAAAATGTCTAAAGTTTTCGAATGGATCTTCAGAATTAAGCCCGAAGACATTACATTGATGTTTAAATATGGTGTGACTAATTTTAACGCAGGCTTACTCGAAGCGTGTAGACGCGGGAGTATCGAAACCGCGAAATTAATGATTGAAAAAGGCGCAACCGATTTTAATACGGGATTTCGCCTCGCTTGTTATAACGGATATACCGAAATCGCGAAATTATTGATCGAAAAAGGCACGATTGATCTTAATGAAGGATTACACTTGGCGTGCAAAGATGACGGAAATATCGAAATCGCGAAAATAATGATTGAAAAAGGTACATCCAATTTAAACATAGGATTGTATTACGCATGTCTATGTGGTCATATTGAAATTGCGAAATTGTTGATCGAAAAAGGTGCAACCGATTTTAACAGAGGATTGGTCAGTGCATGCCGATTAGGTCATATCGAAATCGTGAAACTAATGATTGAAAAAGGTGCGAATAACTTTAACGCAGGTTTACTTGATGCATGCAATCGCGGAAATATCGAAATCGTGAAACTAATGATTGAAAAAGGCGCGAATGACTTTAACGCGGGTTTACTTGAAGCATGTAAATGTGGAAATATAGAAATCGTCGAATTATTAATAAAAATGGGTGCATCCGATATTATTGGTGGATTTCGGATGGCAGGTAATTTCAATAAAAGCGAAGTCGTGAAAATGTTCCTCGAAAAAAAATTAATTGACATTAACGAAATTTTGTGTTTTCTTGCGTGCAAAAAATTTTAAAATAAAAAATATATAATATTATCAAATAATTCGATTAAGTAAATTACGTCAAATAATAAAAAATATGTCATCAAATGATCCAGAATCTGTAAATCAAATTCCAGAATTGTTATGGAATATTGATATTTTACAGTTAGATCAGTATCATATCGATATGGTAATTAATACCAATTCTAATTCAGAGTTTACGGAACAATATATTGACCGTTGATAAATACAATTTTAATTTTTCTTAAAAAAAAATAAGCTCAAACTTTTTTTAAATTTTAAATTTTATCTCCAAACTTTTTTTTAAAATTTTATCTTCAAACTTTTTTTTAAATTTTAAAATTTATCTTTAAACTTTTTTTTAAATTTTAAAATTTATCTTTAAACTTTTTTTTAAATTTTAAAATTTATCTTCAAACTTTTTTTTAAATTTTAAAATTTATCTTCAAACTTTTTTTAAAATTTATCTTTAAACTTTTTTTTAAATTTTATCTTTAAACTTTTTTTTAAATTTTATCTTTAAACTTTTTTTTTAAATTTTATCTTTAAACTTTTTTTTTAAAATTTATCTTCAAACTTTTTTTTAAAATTTATCTTCAAACTTTTTTTTAAATTTTATCTTTAAACTTTTTTTTAAAATTTATCTTCAAACTTTTTTTTAAATTTTATCTTCAAACTTTTTTTTAAATTTTATCTTTAAACTTTTTTTTAAAATTTATCTTTAAACTTTTTTTTTAAAATTTATCTTCAAACTTTTTTTTAAATTTTATCTTCAAACTTTTTTTTAAAATTTAAAAAAAAATAAAAAGCGAAAATTGAAAAGTAATCTTTTTAAAAATAAAGTTAAAACAAAAATGAATAACGATTTAAAACAAAAATGAATAACGATTTAAAACAAAAATGAATAACGATTCAAATCAAGACTTATTCGACGCTTGTTGTAAAGGTGACGTCAACGCAGTTGATATCGCAATTGCTCATGGCGCAACTAATTGGAATCGGGGATTATGCGGTGCTTGTTTTGGCGGTCATATCGAGTTAGCAAATCTGATGATTTCGAATGGTGCAACAGATTGGAATAAAGGATTACTCAACGCTTGCGAAGGTGGTTATATTGAGTTAGTAAAATTGATGATTGCTCATGGCGCGAACTATTGGAATATGGGTTTATTCGGCGCTTGTGAATATGGCCATATTGAAATCGTAAAATTATTAATCGAAAAAGGTGCAAATGATTTTGGCACTGGTTTGATTATGGCATGCCGATTGGGTAATATCAAAATTGCAAAATTAATGATCGAGTATGGTGCAACGAATTGGCGTGAATATTTGTATTGGTGTAATAGTAAATATAGCAAAGAATTTATTAAAGCTCAATGGAAATTGCACGATAAAAAGGCAACGCCAATAATTCGGTTGTTACGTCGATATATTAAATACACAACAAATGCAAAACGTATTCAACGATGGTGGAGATATACGTATCCATTATGGCGAGAATTAGCGTATGCACCTCCAAAAGGCCGACATTATCTACGAGCACTCGATCGATTTACAAAAGCAAGTAAAAGTTAGGGTAAAATTTTCGAAAGAGAATTTAAAAAAAATAAATGAAAATTTTAAAAATAAATGAAAATATAAAAAAAATGAAAATATTAAAAAAAATGAAATTTTAAAAAAAATCGATATTTTTTTGCAGATGTAATAAAATATCTAATAGTGTGTTGGTAAACCTTTGCGAAAACGATCGCCGCGAATACGCGACATTACACAATCCGGATCCCAAAACCATGTTTCAACGGCTGTAGCTAAACGTGCGCAACGTGATATACGTCGTGGAGGATATCGCCATCTACGTTGTATTTGTATTGCAATACTTATTTTAATTGAATATTCTAACGTTAATTCGGATAATATATACTCGTTCCAGTTCAAATCGATATGTCGTTCGATAAATTCAGTAGTCATATTCGGATGCCTCGATAATTCCGTTAAATTCCAATTCCAATCAATATGTCGTTCTATAAATTCTGGTGTTATATTTGGATGTCGTGATAATTCCGTTAAATTCCATGGCCAATCAAGATGTCGTTCGATAAATTCCGGTGTTATATTCGGATGTTCCGATAATTTATCGGTATTCCACAACCAATCAATATGTCGTTCGATAAATTTCGGTGTTATATTCGGATGTTCCGATAATTTATCGGTATTCCACAACCAATCAATATGTCGTTCGATAAATTCCGGTGTTATATTCGAATTCATTGCCAAATAATCTACATTCCATGGCCAATCAGAAAAATATTCCACCAGTTTCGACACATTCGAATTTTCTGTTAATTTAATAATATTCCATCGCCAATCGAAATGTCGTTCGATAAATTCCGGCGTTATATTCTGATTCAACGCCAAATTATCCGTATCCCATGGCCAGTCTAAGTGCCGTTCAATAAATTCCGGAGTTATTTTTGAATTCCGTGATAAAATACTTATATTCCATGGTAAATCAGAAGTATCCTCAATAAGTTCTGGAGTTATTTTTGAATGTTGTGATAATTCGTCAAAATCCCATATCCAAGAAGAAGTACATTCAATAAGTTCGATTGGAAAATTTAAATTTTCAGTCAGATAACAAAATGATCCCTCAAACCAATCAAGATGTCGTTCAATAAATTTTGTAGTTATACTCGGATTCATCGCCAAAAGGTCAATATTCCATGATAAATTTAGATGTCGTTCAATAAAATCCGGAGTTATATTCGAATTTTCCGATAATACATCAAAATCCCATGGCCAATCCATATGTCGTTCAATAAATTCTGGAGTTATATTCGAATTTTGTGATAATTCGAAAAAATCCCATGACCAATCCATGTCGTTCAATAAACTCTGAAGTTATACTCGAATTTTGTGATAATTTATCTATTTTCCAAGGCCAATCAGGATGTTGATCGACAAATTCTGGAGTTATATTCGAATTTTGCGATAATTCGTAAAAATTCCACGGCCAATCGATATGCAATTCAACTAACCTCTGAAATTTTCGTCGAATTGTTTTGATTGAAGCCATTTTTATTTGATTTTAAAATATTTTTTTTAAATAAACTTTTCAATTTTTATATATTATTTTTAAAAATTAAAACGTTTGAAATAAAAATAAAAAGTTTGAAATAAAAGTTTGAAATAAAAGTTTGAAAAAAAAGTTTGAAAAAAAGTTTGAAATAAAAGTTTGAAATAAAAGTTTGAAATAAAAGTTTGAAATAAAAGTTTGAAATTAAAAAAAATGAATTTTGACAATTCCAGATATTCCAAATTGCATTGATCTTATTTCGTTCGTTTTGCTCACTACTCGATTAATATGGAAACGTTACCGAAATTGAATCCAGGTGAAACCTGTTTCGTTTTGACACCTACACAGGAAATGTTCGACGCGTGGTACGGAAAACACGATTATCCGTACGTTATCCTTGGTAGTAAGACGTCCGAATCTGAAGTGCTGAAGTCAATTCGTGAAAAAATTCACGAAACGACATCATCTCGTTTGATGGAAAATTTGTTTGACCTAAACATCTGGCATCTTTTGCGGAATGAATCATCTACTAAACTAGTATGGATTTGCTCTCTAAGTCAATAACAAAACAAATTTACAAAAAAATAAATTTGTTTTTTTTTGAATTCTTTAGATATAATTATTTTTTTTAAATTTAAAAAAAAGTTTGAAGATAAAATTTTAAAAAAAAGTTTGAAGTTAAAAAGTTTAAATTTTTTGAAGATAAAAAGTTTAAATTTTTTGAAGTTAAAAAGTTTAAATTTTTTGAAGATAAAATTTTAAAAAAAATAAAATAAAAGTTTGAAGTTAAATTTTAAAAAAAAAGTTTGAAGATAAAAAGTTTAAATTTTTTGAAGATAAAAAGTTTAAATTTTTTGAAGATAAAATTTTAAAAAAAAGTTTGAAGTTAAAAAGTTTAAATTTTTTGAAGATAAAATTTTAAAAAAAAATAAAATAAAAGTTTGAAGTTAAAAAGTTTAAATTTTTTGAAGATAAAATTTTAAAAAAAAGTTTGAAGTTAAAAAGTTTAAATTTTTTGAAGATAAAAAGTTTAAATTTTTTGAAGATAAAATTTTAAAAAAAAAGTTTGAAGTTAAAAAGTTTAAATTTTTTGAAGATAAAATTTTAAAAAAAAGTTTGAAGTTAAATTTTAAAAAAAAGTTTGAAGTTAAATTTTAAAAAAAAGTTTGAAGTTAAATTTTAAAAAAAAGTTTGAAGTTAAAAAGTTTAAATTTTTTGAAGATAAAATTTTAAAAAAAATAAAATAAAAGTTTGAAGTTAAAAAGTTTAAATTTTTTGAAGATAAAATTTTAAAATTTTAAAAAAAGTTTGAAGATTAAAAACAAAATAAAAAAAGTTTGAAGATTAAAAACAAAATGAAAAAAGTTTAATAAAAAAAGTTTAAAAAAAAAGTTTGAAAAAAAAGTTTAAAAAAAAAGTTTGAAATAAAACTTTGGAAAAAAGTTTAAAGATAAATTTTAAAATTTTGAAAAAAAAGGTTTGAAAAAAAAAGTTTGAAAAAAAAGTTTAAAAAAAAGTTTAAAATATTTTTTTAAAAAATTTTATTTTCATTTTTACTCGCTTTCGTAAATCGATCGAATGCTCGTAGATAATGTCGGCCTTTCGGAGGTGCATACGCTAATTCTCGCCATAATGGATACGTATATCTCCACCATCGTTGAATACGTTTTGCATTTGTTGTGTATTTAATATATCGACATAACAACCGAATTATTGGGACAGCTTTTATATTGTGTAATTTTATTTGAGCTTTAATAAATCCTCTAATATCTTTGTTGTGGCAATATCTTAAAACATATTTAAAGTTGACTGCACCATTTACGATCATCAATCTCGCCAACGCGACATGACTGCCTTCACAAGCGCTATATAAACCAAAAGTCCAACTTGTAGCTCCGCGTGTGATCATCATATTTACTAGCGAAACATGACCACCACGACAAGCACCTTGTAATCCCAAATTCCAACTCGTAGCTCCATGAGCAATCATCAGATTTACCAATTCGATACGACCACTTCGGCAAGCACTGCGTAAACCCTCATTCCAATCTGTTGCGCCATGCGCAATTATCAATTTCACGATTTCGATATGACCATATTTACAAGCCTCACGTAGGCTCGCATTCCAATTAATCGCACCATTTTTAATCATTAATTTCGCTAATTCGATATGGCCGCCTCTGCAAGCGCCAAGTAAACATTCATTCAAATACGTTGCACCATGTGCAATCATCATATTTACTAATTCGATATGGTCATTTACGCAAGCATAATATAATCCACCATTCCAATCCATCGCTCCATGCGCAATCATCAATTCCGCTAACTCAATGTAACCATTTTCGCAAGCGCTAAGTAAGCATTCATCCAAATACGTTGTCGCACCATTCGCAATCATTAATTTCGCTACCTCAACATGACCGCCTTTGCAAGCTCTAAGTAAGCCTTCATCCCAATCAGTCGCACCATGAGCAATCATTAATTCAACTAATTCGATATGACCGCCAAAACAAGCACTGAGTAAACCTTCATCCCAATCTGTTGCACCATTCGCAATTGCGATATTTGCCGTGTCGATATTGCCATTACGACAAACGTCGTATAAGTCTTGGTTTGGATTAATCTGCATTTTTATTTTAATTTTATTTTAAAAAAAGTTATTTTTCAATTTTCGTTTTTTTTAAAAATTGAAATTCAAAAATTCAAAAATTCGACAATTGAAAATTATCGTTCAAATTTTAAATCATGGCTGTTTCTTACAGATTGATTAAAAGCAAACTTCCATACGGAAAAGATGACGATTTTGAAGAAATATCCATAAATCAAGACGCCTTCGATACTTTATTAAATTCATTGAAATTTTACTGTCAATATACAGACAGATGTTCAAACAAGGGTGATAATATGTACTTTAGAGATCATATTATTACATATGAATCAATGCATGATATAAAATACGAAAAACAAAGAAAAATCTTTATTAAAGAAACTATATCAAAGATATTATCATTAATACAATCATCTGAAGATACTCTTGCCGTTATAGCGCATATGATAGAAGAAATAAAAATAGAGGAAAAAATATTTCATACAATTATTATATACGATTATATATCTAGTCTTATCGGATTATCGTATACATATAGGTATAGATACACGTTACCATATGAAATTATAACTTCTATGTTATTAACTTTAGGTACATACAATAATGAAAATAATTACGAATGGTGGTATATTTCTAAAAGTTGTCGAGATTCAAGTCATTAAACGTTATTAAATTTTATTGAAAAAAAAATATTTTAAAATTTTATTTTAAATTTTATCTTTAAACTTTATCTTCAAACTATTTTTTAAAAAAAAATACCTTCAAATTTTTTTGAAGAAAAATTTATCTTCAAACTTTTTTTTAAAAATTTATTTTATATTTTTCATAAAAGTGAATTACGTTTTACGATTAATAATACTTTAAAAAGTGAATTATAGTTTATTTTACTACCTTCAAAAATGTCCAAGAATTTCGAATTGTTTTTTGAAACTAAGTTAAAAAAACGTTAAATCGATAATTAAAAATGGATTTTAATGCAAACTTATTTGAAACATGTAAAAACGGAAATATCGAAATCGCTAAATCGATGACCGAAAAAGGTGCGATAGATTATAATTGTAATTGTGGTTTGCGCGGTGCTTGCGAAGGCGGTCATATCGAGTTAGCAAATTTGATGATTGCGCATGGCGCAACTGATTGGAATTGGTGTCTTCATGGCGCTTGTGAAAAAGGTCATACAGAGCTAGCAAAATTAATGTTTGCACATGGTGCAGCAGATCAAATTTACGGTTTATACTGCGCTTGCAAATTCGGTAATATCGAGTTAGCAAATATAATGATTGCGCATGGCGCGAGTGATTGGAATTGGAATTTACGTAAAGCTTGTGAAGGCGGTCATATTGGGTTAGTAAAATTAATGATTGCGAATGGCGCAACCGATTTGAATGAGGGTTTACGCATTGCTTGTGAAGGCGGTCATATAAAAATAATAGAACTGATGATCACAACTGGTGCAAATAATTGGAATTGGGGTTTACAAGGTGCTTGCCAAGGCGGTCATATCGCAATAGTGAAAACGATGATAGAACACGGTGCTACAGATTGGAATGCTGGATTATTTGGTGCTTGCCAAAGTGGTCATATCGAATTAGCAAAAACGATGATCGCACATGGCGCTACTAATTGGAATTCGTGTTTACGTAGTGCTTGCCTATACGGTCATACGGAGTTAGCAAACTTGATGATCGAACACGGTGCAAATAATTGGAATTGTGGTTTACAATATGCTTGTCAAGGCGATAATATCGATTTAGCAAACTTGATGATCGCACGTGGTGCTACGGATTGGGATGGAGCTTATCTTTTCGGTAATCAAAATATGCGCGAATTTATTAAAGCTCAATGGAAATTACACGACAAAAAAGCCGTACCAATAATTCGGATATTGCGTCGATATGTTAAACATTTTCTCAACACAAAACGTATTCAACGTTGGTGGCGATGTAAGTATCCATTATGGCGAGAATTGGCGTATGCTCCGCCAAAAGGTATACGATATTTACAATCGCTTAAACGATTTACTGAAGCGAGTAAATCAAAAATCTAAAAAAGCAATTTAAACTTTTTATCTTCAAAAAAAATTAAACTTTTTTAAAAATTTTATCTTCAAACTATTTTTTTTTCAAAGTTTTAAATTTTATCTTCAAATTATTTTTTTCAAATTATTTTTTTAAAATTTTGTTTTAACTTTTTCATTTTGTTTTTTTTTAAAAATTTTGTTTTAACTTTTTTTTTAAAAAATTTTGTTTTAACTTTTTCATTTTGTTTTTTTTAAAATTTTGTTTTAACTTTTTCATTTTGTTTTTTTTTTAAAATTTTGTTTTAACTTTTTTATTTGTTTTTTTTTAAATTTTATCTTCAAACTATTTTTTTTCAAAGTTTTAAATTTTATTTTCAAACTTTTTTTTAAAATTTTAAATTTTATTTTCAAACTTTTTTTTTAAAAATTTTAAATTTTATCTTCAAACTATTTTTTTTTCAAAGTTTTAAATTTTATCTTCAAATTATTTTTTTCAAATTATTTTTTTCAAAGTTTTAAATTTTATTTTCAAACTTTTTTTTTAAAAATTTTAAATTTTATCTTCAAACTATTTTTTTTTCAAAGTTTTAAATTTTATTTTCAAACTTTTTTTTTAAAAATTTTAAATTTTATCTTCAAACTATTTTTTTTTCAAAGTTTTAAATTATTTTTTTTCAAAGTTTTAAATTATTTTTTTCAAAGTTTTCGTAAAAGTGAATTATGTTTTACGATTAAGAATACTTTATAAAAGTGAATTATAGTTTATTTTACTTTTTTCAAAAAAATGACTACAGTCGCTACTAAAGATTTTGAATTGATTTCTGGAGAACAATTCAAATACGTTAAATCGATAATTAAAGATGAGGCAGATTTTAATGCGGGTTTACTCGAAGCGTGCAAAAACGGATATATCGAAATCGCGAAACTAATGATCGAAAAAGGTGCAACCGATTTTGATAATGGATTGTATTGCGCTTGTTACAACGGATATATCGAAATCGCGAAACTAATGATCGAAAAAGGTGCTACCGATTTTGATAATGGATTGGATGGTGCATGTCAATGCAATCATATCGAAATCGTAAACTTGTTAATCGAAAAAGGTGCATTCGATTTAAACAGAAAATTATATTACGCATGTCTATGTGGTCATATTGAAATCGCGAAATTGCTGATCGAAAAGGGCGCAACCGATTTTAATAGAGGATTGGTCAGTGCATGTGGATCAGGTCATATCGAAATCGCGAAATTGCTGATCGAAAAGGGCGCAACCGATATTAATAGAGGTTTATGCGCGGCGTGTGGTCGTAACTATATAGATATCGCGAAACTAATGATTGAAAAAGGTGCAAATTATTTTAACGCGGGTTTAGATATAGCATGCGAACACGGAAATATGGAAATCGTCGAATTTTTAATAAAAATGGGTACATCCGATCTTATCGGTGGATTTCGGACGGCAAGTAAATACCGTAGAAGCGAAGTTGTAAAATGGTTCCTCGAAAAGAAATTAATCGATATCAACTAAATTTTGTGTTTTCTTGCATGTGGTAAATAATTTCATTAAGTAAATTGCGTTAAACAACGAAAACTGAAGATGTTAAATTATATTTATTTTTCGAGACTAGCGTCGTAATCTTTGGTTATTAATTTAATTTTTTTTGCAATTTTATCCATCGATGATTTGAGATATTTTTTTTCTATAGCCGAAACAAAATACCACTTAAGTGGACTTTCAAAGGAACATCGTCGATTATGAAAACCATAATCAATTTCTTCAGCAGTTTTTTTAAAATAATGAAATTTACCATCATTTTTTTTTAAAATCAGCTAAAAATCCATTAAAATTGTCATTAAATGAAAATTGAATCTTGTTTTACAATTAATAATATTTAAGAAAATTGCTTCTTATTTTACAATAATGCAAGCAGGATTTGGTATGACATACGGTCCAGTTGAAATCGCGAAATCGCTAATCAGCGAGAATAATCTTAACATGAACTTGATCGAAGTATGTGCGAATAATGGCTTCGAAGGTTCGAGATCGATATTCGGAATAGGTGCTGATAATTTTGATATAAACATGATTAAAGCTGGCGCGAAAAGAAGTGTAGAGGATGCGAAATTATTAATCGAAAAAGGTGCTAATAATTTTGACAGTTGTTTACTTATAGCGTGTAATAGAAATAATATCGAAATGGTGAAGTTGATGATCGAATCAGGTGCGACTAATTTTAACGATGGCTTGATCGAAGCGTGTAAAGGAAGTCATGTCGAATTAATAAAATTAATGATCGAAAAAGGTGCGACTAGTTTTAATAGAGGATTATTTGCATTATGTGACTATGGATTCCTTAAAAACATGTATGTTACAATTGAACTTGCGAAACTATTAATCGAAAATGGCGCAAACGATTTTAATGGTGGTTTGATTGAAGCGTGTAAAGGCGATAAGGTCGAAATCGTAAAATTAATGATTGAAAATGGCGCAAACGATTTTAATGGTGGTTTGATTGAAGCGTGTAAAGGTGGTAAGGTCGAAATCGTAAAATTAATGATTGAAAATGGCGCAAACGATTTTAATGGTGGTTTGATTGAAGCGTGTAAAGGTGGTAAGGTCGAAATTGTAAAATTAATGATTGAAAATGGCGCAACTAATTTAAATTACGCATTATACAAATTACCTCCGCGGCATGACCCTAACATTACTAAATTGTTGATTGAAAAAGGCGCAAACTAACTTTTGATGTTAAATAATTGAAAACATTTTATTTCGAATTTTTCATTTGATTTTTTTCAAAGTTTTAAATTTTATCTCCGAACTATTTTTTTTAAAATTTTATCTTTAAACTTTTCTTCGAAATTTTAATATTATCTTTAAGCTTTTTTTAATAAATCCGTTAAAATCACCATTAAATGAAGATTGAATATTGTTTTACAATCAATAATATTTAAATAAATTAAAAAAAATAACCTATTAATTTGCGTATTAAATTAAAATAATGTCGCTTATCGACGAGATTAAAGCAGTAATTAAAGCGGATAACGATGCGATTGATAACGGAGGTAAGATTTTCAAATTGGACGGAGATATTGGACTAAAAAAATTAAATTATGACAATTTTTATAATGCTAAAATTCCGATGATTACGTACACACCGTATCATCATTCTAGATCCGTATTTAATACAAAAGTTGCTCAAACTAAAATATTCGAAGAATATTCCGTTCTTAAAAATCTCGATTTTTCAAATGTATTAATTGCAGGTGGTATATTCAGCTTTATTCGAAACAATTATCGAATTGGTAATTCTGATCTCGATTTGTTTATTTATGGCTTGGATGAAGAAGGTTCAAAGCAAAAATTACGTGAAATTTTTGAACACGTCAGACAACAAACTTTGCATGAAAAACTTCAAGTATATGTAAGTAAATTGTCGTTTACAATGATAATCAATGGTTGCGTTAAAATTCAAATTATTTTACGACGATATCGTGATATAGCACACATTTTAAATTCGTTCGATTTGGGATCATCAGCTATGGGTTTTGATGGCGAAAATATCTGGATGTCTGCGTTAGGTCAATTTGCCTGGCAATATAACGTTAATATTATTAATCCGCGTAGATTTTGTCCGAATTATGTTCCGCGTTTAATTAAATATCTAAAACGTGATTTTGCAATCGCATTATGCGATATTGATCGTAAAAAAATCATTAATGCAGTAACAATTGCGAATTTTAAAATTACCGTTAAATGCAACAAATTAGATTTAGATTACATAAGCCACGTAAATTTACTACAGGCCAACAATGCTCAGATTACACACGAATACGATATCGAAAATGCGGTTGAATTTTGCATTGATCCGATAAAATATTATCTTAAGACGGGTAAAGAATTTCCCTTATTAAAGGTAAATGTCGATTATGACAAATTATTTGAACAATTAACTTTAGATCCCGACGAAGTCAGGAATTATTATCGCAATAATATAAATGGAGTCGGAAATTTCCGAGATTTTGGAAATTATTCCAAAGTTCCTAGTGAAATGTTAATGAAGCAATTATTCCCTGGAATTAAACCAAATATGTTTTTGGTCGGATATTTTTCATTAGATACGAATAAAGAACGCGAAAATTACATTAATGAAATGATCGAAAAGGAGATCGAAAGATTAACATTGATATTCAAAATGAAATTACCTAAACCGGAATTTGTATACCTCGAATCAAATGTTTCTATTACAAATGCGCCGAAAACAGTCGAAGAATTATATGGTGATCTCGCAAAATTGAATTAACTTAGGTGAATTCGAAAATGAAAAATAATTTTAAATGAATAAAAAAATAAACTTTTTATAACTTTTTATTAAAATTCTAAAATTTTATTTTTAATTTTTTTTTAAATTTCCGTCAAAAAAGTAAAATTGAATTACAATTTTGTGTAATAAAAAATTGAATTTTATTACAAATCTAAAAATTGTCAAATGTAAATTAAATATTCGAAATGCCGAAGCGAAAATTAGTTACACGTAGTTCTGGTGATCTCAGTAAAAAAATGAAAGGTCTAATAACTGATAATGAAGTTTGGTCATGTCCGTTATGTACGGATAATACGATACGGCCAATAGTTTTTTCCTGTGGTCATTCGATTTGTATACAATGTGCATATCGTGGTATAAAAGATAATTGTCCGTTATGTAGAACATGTATTACAACATTTGCATATAATTATGCATTGATCGACATGATTGAAAATAAAATTACATTAAATCTCGATATCGATAACATAATAAATACACAAACTATGAGTTATGTTGATGAAATTATGCGTAAATTTAATAAAAATTATTATGACTCAATATACAATGAATACAAATTATCAACGTATCAAGTATTTGTACAACTAGATTCATCGCAAATTAATAAAGTACAGTTGATTGCAATCTTTAGAATGCTTAATGCTACCATGCCAATGTGGTACGATATCAAAATAACTGGACGAATTATAATAAAAAAATGCGACGAAAATATATGTATTAGTGATACAGTTATATCAAAACGACGTTATATACGCAACCTGCAAATAGAGCTGGAATCGGATTATGGTATTACATTTGATTTACACCCGTACGGAACCCATGGCAAAATAAGTAAAAATAATTTAATAGAAGAAAATCCAATAAAAGAAGAAGAAAATCCAATAAAAGAAGAAGAAATATCAATAAAAGAAGAAGAAATATATATACGAAATAATTTACACACGCTTTTTGCGTCCCTTTATCGCGGAATAATCAAAAATGATCATTATAGTTGTAATATTTATAAACCAGGTTCCAAACTTTACAAGAGATTTAGTCGTACGATATTTAATCGCGATATTCGCGATATAACAGTTATTAACAATATATTAAAAGATGCTTCGATAATTATCGAAGAAATTATGCATTTTGACCCAGAAATTAATTACAAATTTGAAAAAAATGAATTATTATATGGACACATAACAGAAGTTAGTCTAGATACTGATAATATAATTTTATCATATGTCGTAAATTGCGAAAATTTATCCATTTAGAAAATATGTTGACGTCGACTAATTTTGACGTTGAATAATTATTCTCATTTTTTTTAAATCTAAAAGTAAAACGGGGTAAGAAGGAAAGTATAGTTAAAAGTATTTGTATAGAATTACGATAAAGATAATATTAACTAATATTCTGAGTAACAGAGGAAACGTTAAAGTGACCTTTATAGAATTATGATACAGAGTGGCGAAAGTTCACGGTAGAGCATGCGGATTAAATATAGAGCACAAAAGTAAAACGGGGTAAGAAGGAAAGTATAGTTAAAAGTATTTGTATAGAATTACGATAAAGATAATATTAACTAATATTCTGAGTAACAGAGGAAACGTTAAAGTGACCTTTATAGAATTATGAT
>Ga0208958_1000670_pt1 | contig 40232 bp, 45 predicted proteins | sample RifOxyB1_FD_184032 | JGI IMG/M metagenome (GOLD analysis project Ga0208958, IMG submission 184032) | Soil microbial communities from Rifle, Colorado - Rifle Oxygen_injection B1 (SPAdes) | ecosystem: Environmental > Terrestrial > Deep subsurface > Rock core/Sediment | place: Rifle, Colorado...
TCATTCAAATTTTCTGATATGGGTTCTATTGAATAAGAATCATAATTACTTATTTTGTCCTCTTCATCATAAGCCATGTAAATATGTATAGGTTGTTTACTATTGATTATTCTTAATGCAGTTCTATGTATGATTTGTAGTATCTCACTATATAAATCATGTTTGTATATCATTTCTAATTTTCTATCCCTAAACCAATCTCCATTATCACTTTCATTATTCATCATTAGATTATTTAAATCATTACCATAAAACGCAATAGCAAGACATTTATAATAATCAGCGTTCCTTTTGGTAAACAGGTTAAATATAATACTGATTTATCTTTTAAGAAGTTTTTACCAGTAGTATTTAATAAATTTATTCCTTTTGTTCGGTTCAAATTATCGTCAAAATATAAATGCTTATCTTCTTCCCTAATGGCTGATTCGCTTATGTATGTTCCTATATCCTTTTTTGTCGGTAATACAAATAGATCATTATGTATTTTATATAGTTCCCTTATTCGTTTAGCAATTGCCTTTTGAGTCGTTTTATTCTCTTTGCTCCTGCTATACTTAGTAGTATTAATATTATCAATGTGAATAAATAATCTTGAATAATCATTTCTATTCTCAACTTGTTTCCATTCAAAATTAGATATTACATATTGTAGAGCGTTAGCCTTTGCCGTCCCATCAAATACTATCAGATTCATATTTAAATTAGTATAATCTATTAATTTAGAAACAATTATCTTTCTGCCTATTTTACTGTATTCATAATCGTCTATTCGTCCGTATTTATCAATAGATAGAAGCTGCTGAAAATGTTTTAATTTATTTAGTGATTCATATTTATTTATATTCCTTTCATGTTCTTTCATTTGTTCTAGTGTACTCAATAAGTTTTTACCTCTTATTGATTTATTGTCGTTTTCAGAAAAAAGGCTGGTTGTATGATCCGTTAAATTATCCGCTAATTGTTCAGATAGTAAGAACATAATATAAGACTTATATTTCTGTATCTGTATCGGTGTTAATTTTAACGGTTCTGCTAAATCTTCAAACCAGTCTAATATATTATTTATACTATTAATATCAAATATAACAGAGTCCACAAATTCGGGTTTTTCATCTATTATTAGTTTACGTTTAATTCTTTTTTGTTTCTTTCCTTTAATTGGTTTATTAGATGCAAAATTAGAATAGTTGTATAGTTCTCCAAAACCTAACGCAAGATTCTTCAATCTCTGGTGTTGAATGATAACTATTTGATACTTATGTAAATCAGATTCGTATAACCCTTTATTATCTGAATCAATATTAATGATAGCATTGGGATTAATCTTTGATACTTGATTATATATTTCATATGCTAAATGCTTTTCTTTAATGGCTAATAGTATTGGTTGTTTAGTTTCCTGTTTAATGATCCATTTAAGATATGATATTAATACAGTTGTTTTGCCGTGTCCCATTGAAGCGTCACATACTAACTTTAAATCTTGTTCATACTGTTGATCGTGAAAGGATAGCAATACATTTGCAATGTCATTAAAAGCTAACCTGTTTATATTTGTTGCGTGTGATAAGTCGGTAATGGTGCTGAATAGTTCATCTATACGTAAATCATTATTCATTTATTTAGTTCCTCCATTTATAAATTATTAATATAGAAATTATTGAGAATATAAAATTATTTGTATTCCTTTAATGCCTTGCTTAACTCTGGTGTAACTTCATAGCAGGAGAATATATTATTAGTTTTTAATTCCTTTGCTTTATGTAAGTATCGGAAACCCTTATCATATAAATACTTAGATAGTTCTTTACTATAACAATAGTATAGTTTAATATTATGATTCATTTGTGCAACCTCCTTTCTATTGTGAAATGGGTACTCTTATCCATTATAGCAAATTAGTGTAGCATGGTCAATTAATGTTAGTATATTTATTTTAATTTGTTTGATTTATTTTTACTGGTGTTAATGATTAGATACAAGGAAGAATTTATTTAGTTAATAATTTAGCTATACAAAGTTGTATAGCTTTGTTTATTATTTGTATATGTATTGTATAAGATGACATACAGTTTTCGGTGCATGTTATAATACGATTATCTAATTAAGTATGAATCTCTACTGGTCTGATATTGTATATGCAGCTAAGAATATATGAACATGATTTGATCAGGCTTGCTGGTTGAAATTTGTGCTGTAATTTGCATAATTGGAAGCAGTTTCCAGAATCGACTGTAGAATGAATCTTAGACTACTGTTTTTAGTGGGTATAGGGGGATATTTTACATTTATAGTTTACATTTATTTCCATATTTGAAGCCTAGCACATCTACTCACACACCTTACTTAATTTCCCATCCGACTCAATTTAAACTTATCCAATTCTCCCCTATCCTGTTGTCGAATCCGCTATCGTAATCATCCGATAACAACCATTGATAATCCTACATTCTTCCCCAATTATATTATCACTATTTTCACTCTAATTATCCCACTTTCCATCCTAAATTAACCTTAAACTCAATAGTACCAACACTTCAAACGATACCACACAAACCTGATCAATCCAATCCCCCTCATCCATCCACCTTAATAACCCTCAATCCCTTACCAACTCTACATTCCTCCCACTAATCCAACTCAATCCTACCCTATCCTCGACAACTACTCACCCTATCCAATACTCCCCATATCAATCAATAACCCTATACGATAACCAAATTTACCACCTAATTATTCCTAATTTATATCCAAGGGGGCTATATTTCACATCAAAAATAAAAAGTACCGTCAATAGACAGTACCTAAAAACAATCCTTATGATAAAACTTAATAACATCCTTACCTGCAGATTTACCATCTACCATAATCATATCTTCTTTATTTCCTTTAACTTTACATTTGAAGCAAATTCTCTTTACTGGCTTATCAGATTTTACTTTACTCTTTTTGTTTGACTCAGATATTAGTTTACCCTTAACTAATTCGTTTTCTTCTTTAGTTATAATTACATTTACTTTCTTCTTAATCTCAAAATGATCCCTCAAAATCTTATTATCAATTGCAATAGTTATAAATTCTTCTTTTACTTTATCTTGAAGTTTAATTAAGTCTCTAGCTGCAATATTTTTACTATCCGCTCCAGCAAACTCGAAAAATTTATCAATAACTTCCTCATGGAGAAGATATTTTGATTCAGTTAGCCGTTGTTTAATATATTTATTTATCTCCTTAAGTCCATCATATATAGTTGGAACATGAATGTATTCTTCAAGTTTATTAAATTTCAAAGTACCATTATAATCTTCAAAACTTTTAACATCTGAGTCACTGATTTCTAATAATACAATTCCATTATTCTTACAGAACTCAATTTTATTCTTTGAACAAGGGTTGCTGCTTTTAATTTCAAACCATATCTTATGTAAACCTTCATAACCAAATGATACATCTGGTCTGAAACTTGCCAAATGGGATGAATGATTTGTTTCTCTTCTAAAGTTGACATGAATGCAAGTTGAACAAGGTAACTCCTTAAACGCTCCATAATATCCGTTAAAATCACACTTTGGTTTCTTTTTTTTATTTCCATCAAAGTATTTCTTACAAGGTGATTCAGTGTTGCTGAATATAACATTAGAATTATAGTCCATTACAAAACTTTCTATGTGTAGAAACTCACCCTCATGAATTCCAGTAAATACTTCATATTCATTGTCATGTTGATCTATCACCTTTATCCTCTTTGATACAATTAAATCAAACAGTTTTTCCTTCGCTTCAATATGACTTTTGCTTTCATTTGTATTGAAATAATTACCCATAAAAATTCCCCTTTTCGTCTATGTCTTAATTTTCGTATATAGTGTCAATATTTTTTGTAGATAGTGTTCATAAAAATTGAAGATGATGTTCATAATAATTGAATACCTTGTCAATTTTCTTATAGTAAAAATATGAACATAATAATAGTATTAGATATAGAATTAGAATTTATAGAAATATAGAAGTTATAATCAGTACTTGGGAATGACAAACGAGTTGTATTCCCACTGAAATTAATCAAATTTATATTTCTCCAATTTATCAATCAAAGGATAATATTTATTGGTATATTTAGTTTTTATTTCTTGATTGAATTCATCGTATTCACCAGTATAAGATAAGTCGCTATTTTCAATCTTAATTAGTTTGAGTTTCTTTAACTTTTCATTATACTCTGTGATTTTATTACGGTTAATTTTAGTTTCTTTTTCAATGAGTCTTATTCCAGCAAAACTAAACCAGTTGTCATAAGTTTTCTCATCACTTGAATCAGTCTTGCTTTTATTTCTGTTAATTCTTGATTCGTGATAATACATCAATCGCAGCCCTTCGTGATTAATTTTACCAAGCAGGTAATAAAGGTTAATATGTAATCGTGTAAAAGGTTCTTTTGAGATGTACTCTTCATTCAATTCAATTTCTAAGTTATCAGTTCTCGGTAATTCATTTACATCAGTTAGGATTAATTTACTTTTGTATAAGTTTAGAATCATTTTCTTTAATGTTGGATTAGATTTTATTCCAAATTTACTCATGTATTGGTTATGATTAAACTTAACTTTGACTGACTTTTGTTTGTCATGAAGTATCTTCAGATAATAGTAGAGCATAAACTCCTTTGAATTGATGTTAACCTGATCCTCATTTCTTATTATGCAATCTGGAATATGTACCTTGTATTTGCTCAACTTCTTCTCCCTCCTTTCTTTTATGGAATTATAGGCTTTATTTGTTTATTCCTAAGTATTCAGTCCACAGTATGTATTTATCAATTGGTATCTTCTTAGTTCCCTTTTCCATATATGTAACAAACGGCTTACTTACTCCCAGCACATCTGCAATAACTTTAGCTTGAATATCTAATTCAACCCGTTTCAACTTTAATTCTTTACCACTTAACATTGTCTCACCACCTTTATGATTAATTAGTTAACCTATTATCATCTTATTAAGTTTATATAGAATAGTCAATATTAATTTATTTATTTTTAAAATAAAAAAGAATGAAGCTAATGCTCCACTCTGTCAATATAATATTCAATTGTCTGTTCTGTATTTAAATCATACTTAATCATCTTGCCTTCTTCTGTGACCGTGTAATAGATATGCTCACAATCCCAATCCTGTTCGTAGTTAAGTCTAATCCATTCTTTAGTCATTCTGTACTCCTCCGTCTCTGTATTTTATTAATTCATCCTCATCAGCCAATACAACATACTTCCTACCCTCTCTACCTAACCATTCTTCATCAACCAACTGCCTCATTAATTCCGTCACCTTGTTTATCCCTATTCCCATTTGCGACTGCAATTCGGATATTTTTGTTTCACCTGTCAGTGCTATAATTCTTTTCAATTGGTCAATTGGATCAACTGTTACAACTTCCTCTAACTCAATCTCTGGAACAGATACATCACTGAATACTTTCTTCAACTCGCTAACAACCTCAATCCATTCATCATCATCTAGTGTGATAATTGGTGATTGGAAACGTTGATACTGCTTAGAGAATCCCTCGATCTTCCCACAAGCATCTCCTCTGCCTAATGGTTCAAATGGAATACCCTTACCAAATACAGTCATATAATCGCTACTGGTTTCCAATTTAAAACTAATCCTAGATGGAAAGTTAATCTTAATTGCTCCGTCTAATATATCTGCAGATGGTCTTTGTGTGGCTAGGATTAAATGGATACCTGCAGCCCTCGCTTTCTGACCTAATCGCTGAATGTAACTTTCCACTTCTGGATTCGTACCAATTAAATCTGCATACTCATCAACAACAACTACAATATACGGTAACTTTGTTTCTGCTTTCTTGTTGTAACCTTTTACATCCCTGTATCCACTTTTGGAAAGTAATTCATATCGTTTATCCATTTCAGTAGTCAGACAAGATAATAAATTGGATGCTTTTTTCATATCGGTGATAACTTCCCTTACTTGTGGAAATCCAACATAAGGAGTTAATTCAACCATTTTAGGATCAATGAGATATAATGCTAATTCATCAGGATTGACATATAGGATTAGTGTTATTAGTAAACAATTAAGAAATACAGATTTTCCACTACCTGTCGCACCAGCTATTAGTAAATGTCTCAACTCTGACAAGCAAGCAAATAACGGATTCCCTATTACATCTTCACCTAGTATCAATGGTAAAGTGTGTTCCTTTGTATATTCTTGAAACTCTGGACTACTTAAAATTGACTTAAGGTAAATCAATTCAGTATCTTCACATGCAATGTAGACATTAATCGTTTCAGGCTTATCACCAATTTCAATACTCAATGAATCCTTACCTAATGCAGCCTTAATATTTTCTACATTCTTTTTAATGTCTGTGTAATTCTTGTCACTCGGAATCTTAATTTCAATCTTCTGCAGTCTCGCTCCCCTTTCAATATCTGAAACTTGTAATGGCTCTTTGCTAATCTTTACTCTGCTAAAGGCTTGTTGAATCTGACCAACTATTTCTTGATCTATTTCTAAGTTTCGTTTTTCTTGGAATGGTAATAAATTCACTGCTTCAGCGAAATGATTATTCTGAATCTGCTTAATAAGGCTAGTCGGTTTATTTGTGCTAACAGGTGAAACAGTATCCACTTTCTGAGCTGAATCAGATAGCAAACAATACAATTCTGACTCACTCAACAACTGATTGAGACTGTGAGAGGAAAAACACCTCCTATTTATTGATTTGAATAGGAAATTAATGTCCGAAATTGGTTTCAGGTATAATCTATTGAACAAATTTAAATCGTTTAATATCCTATTTAAATCGCTAATAAACGCATGTTCCTTTTTTCGGTCAAATAATACAATTCTACATTCAAATCTGTAATTGTCTTGGAGGATTTTATTTTCTATTTCTTCGACTGGATCACGAGTGAATTGAAAGTTGCCAATTTTATTTAACACCTTAAGAAATTTATCCTGTATCTTATCAATTGGTTTAAAATTGGTGAAATTATCGTTACCCTTTAGAAAACTTTCATATTGATTGATTGCTAACTCTCTCCAATTGTCCTTTCTTTTGCTTAATAAGACCTGTAAAAACACTGGAAAATTACACTTTTTTGCTATATTTCTTAGTAAATCTGCGTAATTATTGGTGTCTAATGGCATAAACATTGGTTTTTCTAAAACTAACTCAAATCCTATTGCATCCTTATCAAATTGCCATTCTCGCTTAACTGACTGATACGGAAACTTACTGAAGGAGGGGGAGGTAATATAGTTCTCAACATATTCCCCTATTGAATACTGCTCTATGCTGTATATCCCTTCTGATATGAATCTTGAGTGTAGAATATCTTTGATTAGTTGTTGATTCACATCTTCAATTTCATAGGCATTGGAATATTCATTTTGCACTGGTGTCTTATTTAATGTAGAAAACATAGTCATCTTCCTTTCTAAAAATAGTTAATATAATTATATAACTTTTTATAATATTAAGTTGACTAATGTGGAACAACTTGCTATATTATAAGAGAGAACATAATTAAGGAGTGAAAAAAATGTTAAAACCAAGGATAAAAGTAAGGCTAGCCGAGTTAGATATGAAGCAACAAAAATTAAGTGAGTATTTGGAGGTGACAAAACAGACAATGAGTTTATGGGTTAATGGTAAAGCAACACCTTCCCTCGAAACCGCTTTTAAGATAGCGAAGTTTTTGGATTGTAAAGTTGATGATTTATTTCTATTTGATGAAAGGAGAGATTGAGTATGGTAGTTGATCAATTAGTTAAGGTAAAATGGAACGGTGCAAATAAAAATTATTACGTTTCAAAAGGTTATAAATACACTAAACTTGGTGATGAGTTTGAAGTAGCGGTTAATGACCTATCAGTAGGTAGTCATTCATCAGTTAGGTTCGTCTGTGACTATTGTAATGGCAAGAACCAAGTGGAAGAAAATAGCAATTGGAAAGTATATAAGCAATTATTGGTACAGAGAAAAAAGAATAATAAAGATTGTTGTAACCATGATGATTGTAAAATGAAAAAACATTGGGAAATGCGAATGATTAATGTGGTTAAAAATAAGAATACTTTGGGAGATAAATACCCTCATTTGATTGAAGAATGGTCTAATAAGAACCCTAAATCCCCTTTTGAGTATACAGTTGCTTCTGAGTATAAAGTGTGGTGGAAGTGTAAAGAAAAAGGACACGAATGGGAATCACATGTTAAAAATCGAACTGTACATAGTACAGGGTGTCCCTATTGTGCTGGAGTTTTAGTATGCGATGATACATCCTTAGCGTTTACCCATCCTACATTAGTAAGAGAATGGCATCCTACAAAAAATGTTGAAATTTCCCCATACGGCATCTCAAAAGGTAGTCAAAAGAAAGTTTGGTGGCTTGGCGAATGTGGGCATGAGTGGGAATCTGACGTAACTCATAGAGTGCATGGTAAAGGATGCCCCTTTTGTAGTGGCAGAAAAGTAAATAGTGACAACTGTTTGACTAACAACAGTCCACATATTGCTTCTCAATGGAATTATGAGAAAAACTTAGATATTACTCCAGACCATGTTACTTGTGGAAGCAATAGAATGGCTTGGTGGATTTGCGACGAAGGACATGAGTGGGAAGCGGTAATATCTTCACGAGCAGCGAATGGGAACGGATGCCCTTATTGTACAGGAAGAAAAGTTAATCAAGATAATTGTTTAGTCACGCTTAATCCAATATTGGCTCTGGATTGGAATTTTAAGAAAAATGAGTTAACTCCTTTTGAGATCACCGCAGGTAGTAACAAGATAGTTTGGTGGATTTGTAGTATTTGTTCTCACGAATGGGAGTCAACAGTCTCTAATAGAACAATCGGGAATGGTTGCCCACAATGCAAGGAATCCAAAGGTGAAAAAACAGTTAGAAGTTTCCTTGAGAGGAATAGAGTTAAATTTATAACGCAATATGGGTTCGCAAATTTACTCGGCATCGGTGGAAAGAATCTGAAATTCGATTTTGCTATTTTTGATAATAAAGAGAATCTATTATTATTAGTAGAGTATGATGGTGAGTTCCATTTCAGAAAAATATATAAAGATGATGGATATGAAATGATTGTCATTCATGATAAACGCAAAAATACATTTTGTGAGAACAACAGGATTCCACTTTTAAGGATTCCTTATTGGGAATTTGATAATATCGACTCTATATTACAAAAAGAATTAAATAAATATAAGATTACATTTAGTTAAGTGGCACATAAAAGTGTGCCACTCATTTTTTTTTATAAAAGGTCATTTATATACCTTCTCCCGTGTTTCTTTCTCAAACTTGAAATTTGTGCTAGTTTATCCTGCCTCATTTTTTTGAAATAATGTGTGGGTTTGAATTTCTTCAACGTTAGGGTATCGTAAATGCCTATAGCTGATTTTTTGTATGAATCGTACATGTCTTGTACGTCTGATTCACCCCTCGCATATGACCTGACAAATGATGGTGGATTACTTAATCTGAAAAGGGCTCCAAGAATTATGAGCGTTTTATAGACCCAATAATCGGCTGATATAAATCTCGCTCCATATAGGAATACTCCCATTAAGGTAATGAATGTTGCGAATACTAATTGGATAACGGACAGTCTCTTAATCTCATTCCACCACTGAGAATGTAAATGTCTGTGTCGGTCAAATATCCATGCTGTAAGTGCTAATGGAGATACTGTACAAAGTACGAAAAGATCAAACCAGCGTCTACCTCCTTGTAATAAAATCGGGATTAATAAGCCTAATGCAACTACATCAAATAAAATCATTCCAAGTAAATCCACACCGCTTAACGAAATTAGATTATTTATCTCATTGCTCTCGAACAGCTTCCCTCCCATGCTGATAATTCCTCTTGTTAGTTTATTTATAAATTGGAATCCTTTTTCAAATAAGAATGGAGTGAATCCTGCTACTGCAATTACTAATGGGAAACGTTTCATGATTGTCTGGAAATCAGTATACCTTGTTTTTGCAACCTTACTAATCATCTGTTGGAAAGATTCATACATGGTAAGTAAAATGACAATGCTTATGGATATTATGGAGAATATCATTGTTGTTCCATTTGTGTATGATCCATTGAATATGAAACTCGGAGTCTGTAATCCAACTAGCATTAACATTTTGAAAATGAAGGCAAATATGTCAATCGAGAAATCGTATACATGTTGTGGAAATTCTTTAAACCAATCATATGTTGCATTAAACTTATCGGCTGCAGAACCAATCCTTTCCCCCATACTTTGATTGCCATATGCTTCCCCACTGAATACTCCCTTCTTCACATTTCCCCTTTCAATAAATGATTCAGCATAAGCAAAGTTAGCAAACAGGAATGACGATGAAACTGCGGTAGCTGGAATGACTATACGCTTTAAGAAACTCCGAACGGATTCAAGAAGTGGCTGAAGTTTCCTAGTAGGAGAGTGATTACGTAATAAAGTAAGAATACCAGTGGAGTTGCGATTAATATTTGAATGAATCCTTTTATGATGTCGGTAGTCCATTCTACTGATTCTTTTTTCTTCCTGAATTGTCTCATTACCCCTGCTGCGATTATTAGTAAGACGGTCAGTAGGATTGAACCTCCCAATGCCCACTTGATTAATTCCAATATTGGCTCGATTAAATCTACAGGTAATCCTGTGTTTACTACTTGTTGTGTCTGTGAAGTCACAGCACTTGCCATTGACTTTGATGATAGGCTTAGGAAACTGATTACTGTGCTGATGGTTGCTTTGAGTATTCTTGTGTATTCCTTTCGCTTCCTTGATGGAAGATTTATCACCTCCTCTACTTGTATTTTGCTTGGAAAATTTACCGTACCAACTTTGAATGAAGAAAGGTTATAATTAAGATAAGCTTTTGGCTCTCTCACGCAAAACGCTACTGTGATTGTCATCTTTATCACCCTTCTTCTTAGATTTTAATTCAAAGTTATGGAAATAATTAAGCATGGAAGATGCTCCAATACCAATTCCCAATGAAACTGCTATTTTCAATGCCGATCCAACTATAAACATGGAAGCCATTTTGCTTCACTCCTTTTGTTTTTCTTGCTGTATTGTATTCACATTGTATTCGCCTAGAAAATTGTCCTATTCAAGTTATAAAAACTTTTTTACTTATTCCTCAACTCGGTACAGAATCTTATTCAATGGTGGGCATTCCAAAGCTATCCAAATACGGAGAAAATAATCTAATGAAGGTTGATTCTTGTTTTTGACAATGAGACTGATGTTAGATGGACTGATTCCTGATTTCTCAGCCAGCATTTGTTGTGATATTCCTTTCTTATCCATATAGTCCTTAATGGTGTTCTGGAGTCTATATGGTTTACCTAAGTCACTCAGACCTGATAAATCTAATTGATGTTTAATTAACTTAATATGAGTAATTACACTACCTGTAATAAATTCTTCAATTGATCTAGGAGTATTCTGGTCAATGTAAAGAATATCCTTTACCTTCTTGTAATGTACAATTGTTTCAATTTCCTTTATTACATCTGATGAAAGATACAATTTAACTTCTTGAAAATTTTGCATGTATAAACTCAACTCCTTTTGGTCATCCTAAGTTTAAATAAATCAACAGGGGGATTCAGATGATACTCCATAAACGTGACTCAGACGAACTAATTGATGAAATATTTGACAATGCAAAAGACAATAAATGAGGTGACAATTATGGGTGGTTTTGGATTCTTTACAGATGATCGTTTAGCATGGCAGATTGAATTTGAAAAGTTGAGCAAAGTTGACTTTGACCGATTAGGTATTGAGAAAGATAAAATGTACAATGCTCTTGAGAAGTTGTATGACTGGAGAGTAATCCGTTGATGAGAGTAAATGGATAAAGTGTAATTTAACACTTGAGATAAATCCACCTACTAAATCCATATGTTGATGCATGTAGTCGAAGAAGTTTATTTTCATATGAGTTGCTTGCTGTGCGATAAAGTTTGCATCGTTCATATGCTGAATATTTTCCAAATAGGAGGAGGGGTCTAAATACCTTCCTCCTTCTTTGACTGAAAAATGGAGATGACTTCCAGTTGAGAACCCTGTATTTCCTGCATGACCAATCAATTCACCGACATTAACGTGTTGACCATTTTGAACAGTGAAATCGTTAAGGTGTCCGTAGATTAAAGTCTTTCCATTTTCCATGTCAATGAAGACGGTTCGACCAGCATTTAAATTTCCATAATCAGCAAGTCGAATTGTTCCCTCGCCAACTGCTTTAATTGGCTCTCCAATTTCCATCTTCAGATCAATTCCAGAATGAGGTCTATTTCTAAAGTTTTCTAGCTGTCCGTATCTACTCGTAATCTTATACACGTTAATCACATTTCCTTTCCTGAGAATAATAATTTTATAGTTTCATTACTCAAAATCTAAGGTGTCATTTTCTCGTTACTCGGTAATGAGTAATTACTGAGAGCGTTAAATCGGCTGAGTAACGAAATCCAGTAACGAAATTGGATAGTCGGTAACGAGGTCAGTAACGAAAATTAGTTATAGAGATATAGTTTATATGAGTTGTCTTAGATATTCTTTATCGACTACTGGACTAGTAGATTGGGATATTGGAACAACCTTTCTCCCCTCTTCCACTTTCCCACATTTAGTTTGTTCAATTAACCTTTTAACAAACTTAGAGAAACATTTCTGCTTTATTGCTAATTCGTATAGCTCCAATTCCCAAGGATCATCCAATGCAAAGGAAACCGATTTGACTTTCCTACTCATAGATATTCACCGCCACTATATAGAAAGCAATTGCATTAGCATAAATTGGATTTACATATTGACCATTGAATACTGGATATAAAACTTCTACATTGGTGAAGTATTCTTTAATATGAGGTAACACGGTTTCAGCAATTCCACCTACAAGTAAAACTTTGTCATCTGCAGACCATTTCTTTAACGTGTGAGTTGCTACCCCTCTTGAGAGTGATTTAAGACTGTCTGATTTGTTTGTATTGACACCGAAGGGGATAGTTCCAGATTCCCTATCAACGTAACGAGAATCAATAACTGTGGCGAAATTGACCGTTCCTGAGCCAATGTCTAGGATTCTTACCTTGCCTTGGCTCGGATTTGACCAGAATGATGTAACCCCTTCTGCAGCTACTTCTACTTTGGAAATATTGAACGACCTCTCTATTCCATTGACAGTGATTACATGTTCCCCTTTTAGCATTGATTTGATTTTCTCTTTTTCTTCTATAGAATGATTGGATATTGGCTGACCTACTACAATTTCAAAATTTGAATCGGATACCTTATAAGTTTCGCAATATCTGTGAATCCCAATTAACACTCTAAGTTTAGTATCTCTGTGCATTTTAGACATCCCCATTAAACTTCCACCGAATTCAGACTCATACTCTGCTAATGATCCAGCAAACCCTTTCTCCCCTTCGTATTCAAAAACCATATCATCATAACCGTGTTGTTGTTGAAGTTTGATTTCTCTTGCCTCCCCTATTGCTGAATTGAAATGAAGTAATCCTTTATCTCCGCAAATTTTCACAGCATAGTTTCCAGCATCAATTCCGATTTTCATGTTGTTCCCTCCTGTGTTACCATTGTCATTCAATCGTATGACATTTTCGATAAAGACAAGGTAAAATGATGTTTTTGTATGACTACTGTATTATTTATGTCATACCGAGTGAAAGTTTGCGTGTCCAGTTTAAAAATAAAAAGATATTTTATTATTTTTGCAGAAAAGGTATTGATTAAATATAAATAATTTAATATAATAAGTATGTACCAACTAATAGTAATGTTTCAGTTTTATATATAACCCATCTAAGACAGGAGGTGAAAGAATGGAAACACTCAAATTTAATTCGGAAGAGGTGATCTCTTTTTTAGAAACAATCGTTTCTGATGAGACAGCCAATGAAGAACAAGAAGAATTACTACAAGATTATATGTGGTCAGGAAAGTTAAAAAGAAATAATTATACATATAAGTTTACAATTTCTCAAATGAGGAAGTTGTGGAATGAAAGATACTAAGAATTGGAGGAATTACTTATTGGTGAAAGGCTTAGACAAGCAAGTTTACATATATTCAGTAGATACCAGTAGCTTCTATACTGACGAAGAAAATAAAATACATAGTAAGCTATTGAAGTTGTATAGGATTAAGAAATCACTTAAAGATAAGTTAAAGAAAATAACTGAACAAACAGACAGAAAGCAAAAACTTACGGTTGCTAAAAAACAAGCGACAGAAAAGATAAATAGACATAAAGCAGAATTAATTACCAAACTGAATAACCACTCAGGAGTCAGAACACTTAGGGAAGATTCACTAAAGGATAATCAGATTATTGGAATGTTCGATTCTGCTTTAACTAGAACAATAGGAATGAAACCAGATACAGTATCCCATAGTTTGTTTGTTGTAAGAGTTTACTATTATCAGATACTTAAAGAGTTGATTGATGAAGGTTTCTATTTTAAAGGTGAAAAGTATATATATTTCTCATCATCTGCTGGTCAGATACGAACAAAAAAGGGGGTTTGGGCGAAAGAGTCGCTTTGGAAGGAGCATGAAGGTGCTTTAACTTGTGGACTATCAATTGATGAGATTAACGCTAAAGGGGGAAGTAACGCTAATAAACTGTTAGCATACAAAGCACTTACTGCCTCAGCATCTTCTGAATGGCATGACTTTGATATAGATAAGACTATAGTTGTTCCTGATCTTGAAACAAATGTAACTGCGATGTTTGATTATATAAACAGGGATACATATGAAATCACTCCACAGGAAATGAGTGTGCCAATTGAACATACTGATGGAGCAGGAATGATTTTACCGAAGAAGTCTAAGAAGTCATTTATGACAAGATTGCCATTTGTAAAAGGATTACTTGTTCCCTTTGCATTTGATGAATTTGCAAAGCAACATGGAAACACAAAGGTTACAGACATCTATGGTAAAGAGTGGGATATTATTGAAAATGACATACATATTATCTTCACTGCATCACAACTAAAAATGAAGAAGTTTTTTGATGATTGGCAGGATTATAAGACTCGCTTCAAAGAAAACAACTGTCAGGCTGTGAAATTGAATGAAGAAGATATTGGTGAAAACGCAAGTCTCAATTACCAAATGCTTCAAACATTGACTGATATGACAGATGATGAATTGAAGGAATTAGCATCTGATACTGTTGAGGATATTCTTAAATTAGGCTCTGATAAAGAAACAATGCTTAGAGTTTTGGGAGCAACTAAAACTAACAAAAAGAAAAACCATTATCAAGAAGCATTATTGCTCTATCCAGAATTGCTAAATGATCACCATTCTAAGAAGATAATTAAGGATAAAAAGCGATCTTTGATTAGGGATGCAGTAGCTGCGAAGTTAAAAGTGAATGGAAAGTATACATATTTAATTCCTGATTTATTCGCCTTTTGCGAACGTCTTTTTCTCAAAGAAGAGAATCCGAATGGGTTGCTTGGAGACGGTGAGGTATATTGTAAAATTTTCAACGAAGGTAAAGTAGATATTCTACGTTCCCCTCACCTTTACAAAGAACATTCAATTAGAGAAAACAAATTTAGCAAAGAAAGAGAAAAGTGGTTTATTACCAGTGGGATATACACAAGTATATTTGATCCAATCTCCAGAATTTTACAATTTGACAACGATGGTGACAAAGGTCTGGTTGTCCAGAATGATTTGTTCATTGAAGTTGCAGAAAGAAATATGCAAGGAGTACTTCCCCTCTTTTATGAGATGAGTTCAGCAAGTGCTGGACAAATAACAAGTGAGAAAATTTATGAAAGTTTGCTTCTTGCGTTCAAAGCTAATATTGGAGAATACTCGAATAACATAACTAAGGAATTTAACTCTGCTGATATTGATTTGAGAATTGTAAAGTGGCTTACTGCGGAAAACAACTATGTGATTGACTACGCTAAATCACTATACATGCCAACAAGACCTGAATGGGTTGATGAACTTATAAAGAAAACCATTAAGAGTAAAGTTCCGTACTTTTTCATTGAAGCAAAAGATAAGGAAAAGCATCAAGTCGAGCCTTTGAATGGTAGTACAGTGAACAGGTTGAGAAAGTTTATTCCTAACAAGAGGATTAACTTTGAAGCGATTGCTGGAACACTTGATTATAAAATGTTGATGAGTGGTGATTTCTGCAGGGTTGATAATGAGATAATCCAGAAGTACGAAGAGTTAGACAGAAAGAAGAAATGGATTATTAAGAACAACGAAAATCATAAGACTAATAAGAAAATTTTCGTCTATAAGTACATAAGGGATGAATTGTTAAAGATTAATAGTGACCCAGTGAGAATTACAGATGTATTGATCGAACATTTATACGGACGGAAAAAGAGTAGTTTCAAAGACACTCTTTGGTGGACTTTTGGTGATGTGATTGTTGAAAATATAAGAAACAATTTGAAAGGCACAAAACAATGTGAATCTTGTGGGGAGAGAGTTGAAATAACTTGGAAGAATAATAGATTTTGTAAGCCATGTTACGACAACAAAAGAAAAGAGCAAAACAGGATAAAAGCACTGAAGTATTACCATAAAAATAAATAAATAACTTTACCAGTTTTAATGGTGATAAACGTTGATAAATGAGTGCTCGATTCACGTTAATAATAAATAACCTAATAAAAACGTTGTTATATCAAGGTTTATCGCTATTTCCCTTAATACTCTACAAAGGAAGAAAAAGCTAAAGTACAAGTAAAAGAGCGACTATCTCCCCCCCACATCTTATTTTTAAAATTTAAATAATCAATTGTTCTACATGAAACATTTAAATCTTGAAAGGTAGCACCCCCTCTTCACTGCCTTTCCAAAATAAATCAAAGGGGCAAATAAATGACTAAACTTTTTGTACCAGATACTAATGTGCTTTTGGATTCAATCGAAAGTCTGCAGGATTACAAGTTAGTCCTTCTTAGTCATACTTTAAGGGAATTAGATAAACACAAGTCATCACATAATGATGAATTAGCATTTAGAGCAAGGAAAGCAGTAAGATACATAAAAGACAATAGAGATAAATTTGTTTTTGACGCAAAAGATTACAATGGATTTGAATTAGGTAAAGATTATGACGATGTTTACCAAGACAACAACATTCTTGCTGCGTGTGTACATAACCAATATGGACTAATTTCAAACGATATTCTCCTTACATTTAAGGCAGAAGGCTTTGGACTTGAAGTACTTAGTTTAGACAATGAGAAATTTAATGATAACTCAAAATATACAGGAATCAAAGATTTATACATAGGTGAAGATGTTGAAAGTCAGGCAATGCTTGCTAAAATATATCAAAATTCAAACGCTAATCACTTTGACATGGTTGAGAATGAATATTTGGTTGTTTGGGATAAGACTAAGCCGACATATCACCGTACATCAGGAGAAATTAACGGATATGAAGCACTTGACACATTTAGATTCGATGGTGAGAAGTTAGTTAAACTTAAATTCAAACCAACTGAAGATTTATTTATGGGTAAGACAAAGCCAATCAACGTAAAACAACAACTTGCGTTTGATATGCTTCAGAATAAAAATATCGGTGTCAATTTAGTTCTTGGCGGAGCAGGTAGTGGTAAAGATCACTTGATGGCTGCACATATGATGCAAGCACTTCAAAGAGAAGAAATTGATAAAATTGTTTTTATTCGTAATATCCAAAAATTAAAAGATGCTGGAGAAGTTGGATTTTTAAAAGGTGATTTATTCTCTAAAATGCTAACATGGTCACTTCCACTCGCTGATCAACTTGGTGGGATAGAAGCTTTGGAGATGTTAGTTGAAAAAGGGAAAATCGAAATTCAACATTTTGAAAGTATCCGTGGTAGAAGTTTTAATCGGTGTGGTGTATACGTAACTGAGATACAGTCCATGAGTGATTATCATGCTAGAGTTTTATTGAGTCGGATTGGAGAGAAATCTTTCATCTATATGAATGGTGACATTAAGCAATCTGATAGCGACTATAACAAACACAATTCAGCAATTAACACACTTAAAAAGTTAAAGGGAAATAAGTTGTTCGGAGTTGTGACTTTAGACAAAACAGAAAGATCGGATATTAGTAGTTTATCAGAATTAATTTAATACTTCACCTGTCTAGTCACGGGTAATTCACCTCCATTCCTATGAGTGGGGGTTATTTTATTTTGAGGATAAACAAGGAGGAATTTAAGGATGGCAAGTAAGAAGGTACATGCGGTTAATTTAAAAGGTGAACTGGATTTAGGTGTAATGGAGATTACTGAAAAAGCGAAAGAAGCCGAATATACATATGACTTTTTAGCAATCCTGCGTGAATTTGATGGTAAACAAGTCTCTATTATGATTAAAGAAGAGAACGAGTTACCAATCAAGGAAGAAGAATAGGAGGATACTAAATGACAAATAATCCTATTCTAAGAGAAAATGACGAGTCGTTTCTGGATTATCAAATAAGGTTATACACTAATAAGGATTTATATGAGATTGATACATATGAGATTGCAGAATTGCTTAATAAAGAATATGGGAATACCTATTCAGAAAGTAAGTGGAGAAAAGATTACGCTGCATATGTTAAATGGAATGAATACATAATTGGTAAAAGTTTAGATAAAGAAATTCTCGATAAATATGAAACGGTTAAGATTGAGTCCGAAAAAGAAAAGGTTCGTAATCGTGATCAAAAAAGAGAATACAAAAAACTTATTCAGAATCAAGCACGTTTTGAAGCTATCCGTGATGATATTTATGAAGCTGTATTGAGACTGGAAACTAAAAAACCCCTAACTCCATCCCCTTCTGAGTATGTTGCTGGACACAAGGAAGGTTTATCCTTGTGGAGTGATTGGCATTTTGGAATGGTCATAGATAATTATTCTAATAAATTCAATAAGGGTATTTTTAATGATCGTGTTTCTCAATTGCTATCTAAAACAATTTCATACGGTAAGCAACATGGAATTTCTACTCTTCACGTTGCTAACCTTGGTGATTTAATTGGTGGACTAATTCACGTTTCAACAAGAGTACAAGCGAATGAAGATGTTGTAGAACAAACTAAATACGTTTCAGAAACTCTTGCTGAGGTTTTAAGTAAACTTGCTAATGAATTTGAAAATATCATTTATTATAATGTCGCAGGTAATCATGGTCGTACTTCTCCTTCTAAGAACGATGTTGGAATTAAAGAAAACTTTGAGTATTTGATTCCTTGGTATCTCGAAGCAAGGTTAAGAAACTTTAACAATATTAAAATTGTTAATGAACAAGATGGATTTATTATCAGTAAGATTATAAATGAAGATGTAGTTTTCACTCATGGACACTATGACAGACCTGATTCATCGGTTACTAAAATACCACAATTGACAGGAATTATTCCTTCCTTCATCTTTTCAGGACATATTCATCACCATTACGAAAAAGAGTATGGTAAAACAACCGTAGTAGTCAATGGCTCTTTAGTCGGAAATGATGATTATGCAATGCAAGGTAGGTTTGGCTCAAAACCTAGTCAAAAGTTCCTTGTTTACAATGAGGATGGATTAGAGTGTACATACGTAATTAAATTAAAATAATTATACATAAATAGGTATGAGAGTCAGTCTCTCCGCTATCTCCTGAATATTTATCAATATTACTAAGGAGGTTTTACAATGGATTTATTCGCTGAAGAAATGAAAGGTCTAGCACTGCTTGAGAAAATTTATTTAGATAATATCAAAGAAAGAAGAATTATCCTAAATGAAGAAATTGATGCTCAGGTATATGATATAGCAGCAATGCAAATAAAGAAATTTAATAAAGAGGACGAAGGCAAGCCTGTGGATGAAAGGCAACCAATTGAATTACATATTAACTCTGTCGGTGGATCAGTTTATGATGGGTTCGGTTTAATTTCTGTAATCCTTTCTAGTAAAACTCCTGTTCATGGTTATTGTGATGGATATGTAATGTCAATGGGATTTGCTATTTACGCAGCATGTCATAAAAGATTCGCTGGGCAATTTTCTAACTTTATGTATCACGAAATAAGCACTATGAGTTTCGGTAAGAATACTGAGATTGAAGAAGTAACCAAGGAAAACCGTAGATTGCAGAAGATGTATGACCAATTAATTACTGACCGTACTAATTTGAAGCAAAATAAATTAAATTCAATCAAAAAGAATAAAAAAGATTGGTTCTTTGGTGCAGAAGAAGCACTTGAGAACGGACTAGCACACGAAATTATTTAATTTAAAATACTGATTTTATTGCAAGAACCCCTTACACAGCGTTCACTTGTTTCCTTCTCAGGGATGAGTGAGCGTTGAATAAGAGGTTTTTATTATTACGGATTAAAAGGTGGTGAGTACTGTGGTACGTGGAAAGAAAGAAGAAAAAAATAAATTAATTTGTACTTCCTGTGGTAGCGAAAAGGATATTAATCGTGATTATTATTCATCCAACTCTCCTTTTCATAAGCACACAGGAAAACTACACGTCTGTAAACAATGTTTTTGGGAGTTTGTTGGTGATGATGTGAATAAGTTAAAGAACGCTTTAAGGATGATTGATAAACCTTTCCTTGCCGAACTCTTAAAAAGTTCTCAGGAAGAAGCTGTAGGCACTAACAAAAACATAATTAAAACGTACATGAAAAATGTTGGAATGCCTCAATACAAAACATTCACTTGGGAAGAAAGCGATTATGAAAATCATAAAAAAACAAAATCAACAAGACAAGTAATTGAAGAAGATTTAGATGAGGAAATAGCACAACTCAACAATGATGAACTTAGATATTTGAAAACGTTTTGGGGTAGAGGTTATGAAACTGAAGATTTGATTTGGTTGCAGACTGAATACGAAGATTGGACAAATCGCTACGAGTGTGACTCAAAAGGCATGGAAACTCTTATTCAAGAAATTTGCAAGCAACAGTTAGATATTAATATTAGAAGGTCTAACGGTGAGAAAGTAGATCAACAATTGAAGACTCTTCAAGACTTACTTGGTTCTAGTAATCTTAAACCTGTTCAAGAGACTGGTGCTAATGCGGTTGAACAAGAAACTTTCGGTACGCTTATAAAGAAATTTGAAAAAGAAAAGCCGATTCCAGAACCAGACCCTCTTTGGAGAGATGTAGATGGAATAGGTAAATACATCAGAACATTCTTCTTCGGTCATATGGCAAAGGCTCTAGGTGTAGAGAATAAGTTCCAGAGTGAGTACGAGGAAGAATTCGCAAAGCACACTGTAAATCAAGAAGATATAGATTTCGGTGATGAAAATGAGTAGCCACGCAAATCATCAAGTTGATAGAAATAAGGCATCAAAAGGATTAAATATATTCAACAAAGGAAAAGTTTTTAGGAAAACACAATCCAAATCAGATAGATTAATTGAGGGTGTTGGGGTATGGACTTCATTTTACAGAGCCAATCCACACCGTTTTGTTAAAGAGTATCTAGGCATAAACCTTAAAATTTTCCAGATAATCCTTTTGTTCGCTATGAACTTTAATCATTATTTCATGTACCTAGCAAGTCGTGGACAAGGTAAATCTTTCTTATCGGCAATCTATTGTTTAGTTCGTGCAATACTTTATCCCGAAACTAAGATAATAGTTGCATCTGGAACTAAAGGGCAAGCAAGAGAGATAGTCGAAAAGATAGACGATATGAGGAAATCGAGTCCTAACCTTGCTAGAGAAATATCGGATTTAAAGACAGGATCGAATGATCCGAAGGTTGAGTTCCATAACGGTAGTTGGATTAAAATTGTCGCTTCCAATGACAACGCTCGCTCGAAGAGGGCAAACTTGATACTCGTTGATGAATTTCGGATGGTAGACTTCTCTGTAATTACTAAAGTATTAAGAAAGTTTTTGGCTGCCCCTAGAAGTCCTAAGTACTTGGAGAAGCCTGAATATGCACATCTTAAAGAACGTAACAAAGAAATATATTTATCTTCATGTTGGTTAAAAAGTCATTGGTCATACGAAAGAATGATAACGTACTTCAAATCAATGATGGAAGGTAAGCAATATTTCGTTTGTCATCTTCCTTATCAGTTAGCAGTTAAAGAAGGATTACTGATGAAAGAACAGGTTATTGATGAAATGTCAGAATCGGATTTTGACCCTATCGCTTGGTTAATGGAAATGGAAGCATTGTGGTTTGGTGAGTCCGAAAAAGCATTCTTCAAGTTTGATGACCTTCAAAAGAATAGAAAACTAGGGAAAGCATATTATCCAAAAGAAGTAACAGACTTAGTGAATGATAAGTCTATCTTGCTTCCAAAGAAGGAAAAGGGAGAAATCAGACTAGTTTCTGCCGATATTGCAACCATGAGTGGTAATCAGAATGATGCTTCTGCATTCTTTGTGGCAAGGATGATACCAATTAACAAAGGGTATGAACGACAAGTTATCTATTCTGAATCTGTTGAAGGTGGACATACTGGAGTCCAAGCGTTGCGTATTAGACAATTATTCTATGATTTTGACTGCGATTATATTGTTCTTGATACTCAAAATGCAGGCATAGGTGTGTATGACCAACTAACTGAAACTCAGTTTGACAGTGAAAGAGGGGCAGAATATGAACCTATATCTTGTGTGAACGATGAAAGATTGGCTGAAAGATGTGTCTACTCTAATGCTCCTAAAGTTGTTTACAGTATTCGTGCTACTCCACAAATGAACAGTGAAATAGCCGTCTCTTTCAAGGATTCTTTAAAAAGAAACAAAGTAAAACTATTAATTTCTGAAAATGAATCAGAAGAAATACTTAAAAAGATTAAAGGTTTTGATAAATTACCTGAAGATGTAAAGTTAAAATTTAGATTACCTTACATGCAGACTACTTTTTTAGTAAATGAAATGATGAATCTCGAAGGAGAAATCACTGATTCAGGACTAGTTAAATTAAGAGAGCAAGGGTCAGGAAGAAAAGATAGATACTCTTCCCTCTCATATCTTAATTACATAGCATCTGAACTTGAACGAAAGTTAAAGAAAAAAGTTGATCCTGTTGATATTAACAAACTATTTATGTTTAAAAAACCTAAAATGTAAATAATCAAATACACTTACAAGGAGGTGTATCATGACAGAAGAACAATCTAAACCAAAGTTAGACTATGCCCAATTGAGTCGAATGTTGATTAATGATTTAAACAATATACAAACAACAAAGAATTCTCTTTCTAAATTCACATCTGAGCAAGTTGCACGTTATCTACAACAACCAGTCAAACATGAAAAAGAATTGAGAGAGTTAAGTAGATATTTATACACTGCTAGCCCTAACTACAAACGTTTAATTCTATACTTCTCATCCCTTCTTACTTATGACTACATAGTAGAACCGTATGATGTGAACTACGAGAAGTTAGATAAGGTAAAGTTTAAAAAGCAATATCTAAAGAGTCTGTCTTTATTGGAATCTATGAATATTCCACATGAAATGACGAAGGCTTTAAGAATTGCTTTTAAAGAAGATGTTTTTTACGGATATGAACATCAATCAAGGGATTCGTATTTTATTCAAAAGTTAAATCCTGATTATTGTCAAATCTCATCTATTGAAGATGGAGTTTATAACTTTGCTTTTGACTTTACGTTTTTCGATAAGGTAGAAAACAAAGGTAAACTCGCATCCTATCCTTCTGAATTCATTGAGAAGTATCAACAGTATAAAAACACTAAAGAAAAATGGATCGAACTGGATTCTAAGAATACGATTTGCATTAAAGTAAACGAGGAAATTGAATATCCTATCCCTCCTTTTAATATTGTATTCGAGTCTATTTTTGACCTTGATGAGTATAAGCGACTCAAAAAAGCAAAAATCAAAATGGACAACTACATGATTCTGACTCAGAAGATTCCTATTGATGAAAATAGTGGTGATCCTAATAAGTTCTTAATTGATTTGGAAACTGCCATGATGTTCCACAATAAGGCTTCGGATGCTTTACCTGATTCTGTTGGATTAGTTACTTCTCCAATGGAAATTGAAGGTATTAAATTGGAACGCTATCAAAAGGAAAAGGATAGTGTTGCTGAAGCTGAACGAGATTTTTATAACTCTTCAGGTGTAAGTCAATTACTATTTAACTCTGATAAAGTATCAAGCACTGGCTCGAATAAATCAGCACAAACAGACGAGCAAATCCTTTTTGCAGTATTGAGACAGATTGAGCGTTGGGTGAATAGGAAACTTAAGAATTTTGCTGGTCAGTATAAGTTTAAAGTTAACTTTTTAAATACTACTGAGTTTAACAAAAAAGATGTTTCTGATACATACTTGAAGGCTGCTCAATATGGTATGCCTGTGAAGATGATGCTTGGTGCTTCATTGGGACTCTCCCCTTCTTCAATGGCTAATATGACATTCTTGGAGAATGATGTTCTTAATCTTCATGAAGAATTAATTCCTCTTTCTTCTGCACATGTTCAATCTGGTAAAGATGGTGCAGGCGCGCCTAAGAAATCAGAAAATGAATTAAGTGATAGTGGGTCAAAGACTAGGGAAAACGATGGGAATATTCGAGAGTAAAGTCATTATTTAACTGAAAGGAGGTGAAATGGTTGGATAAGAAAGTTGACAAGTTTGTACCTGTCCTTTTTCAAAAATTAAATACATTTGAAAATGAAATTGAAGATACACGTTTTCTTAAAGTGAAAATATGGCTAATGCATACTGGTGAAAACTTAAATGGTAGTTACTTTGATAAAGAAATAGTCCAAGAAGCTATCCCTACTCTGGCAAATACACCTATTCTTGCGTATATAGAGGATAATTCTGAGGATGAAAAGGACTTTTCAGACCATAGAATGGTTTTAGTTAAAGAAGATGACCAGTTTAAAATTAAATACGTTGGTCAAGCAATAGGAGTTATACCTGAAGAAAATAATGCTCAGTTTGAAACTAGAGTTAGTGATGATGGCATTGAGCGAGAATACTTAACGGTTGATGGTTTAGTTTGGACTAAATTTGATGATCCAGTTGATATATTTTCTCGTGATGAAATCAAATCGCAATCAATGGAATTGCACGATAATTATGAGGGCGAATGGAAGGACGATAATTTATTCCATTTCACAAAATTCTCCTTCTTTGGTGCTTGTGCATTAGGTAAGAATGTTTTACCTGCCATGAGGTCGGCTACTATTGAGGCTCAGTTTTCATATGACAAAATGTTTGAAGAAATCCAAAACAAAATAGAACAATTCAAACACATTGTCAATCAGACTGGTGAAGGAGGTAAGGAAAAAGTGGATGAAAAATTAGAATTGCTTAAAAAGTTTTCTCTTACTATAGAAGACTTGGAAGCAAAAGAAATTAATATTGAGGATTACTCGTTAGAAGAATTAGAAATTAAACTTGAAGAAGTAACTTCTAATGAAAATAAAGACTTTGCTCTAGTTGCTTCTCAATTAAAAGATGAACTCAGAGCAGAACTTTACAAAGATTACACTGAGGATGAGTGGGGTTATAAATCTCGTTCTTATTGGTATGTTGATCATACTGATGAGTTGGTGATTGCTGAAGACACTAAGGACTCTTATCGTCTGATTGCTCTGCCGTATTCTGTTAGTAATGATACTATCACACTTGACTTCGATTCTAAAAAGCGTGTGAAACTTGCTTACGAGATTATTGAAGGCGAGTCTGATGTACAATTCAATGTTACTTCTAAGGATAAGGTTGAGTATGAGTTAAATGTTAAAGAAAAGGAATTAGAACAAAACTTCACTTCTGACAAGGAAACAGCAGTTAGTGAAATTCAATCTAATTTAAACACTTTAACAGAAACATTTACAAAACTTGAAGAAGAAGTAAAAGGTCTTCGTCAATTCAAAGAAGAAAAGATTTCTGCTGAGCGTACTCAACAGGAAACAGAATTATTTACTAGATTTGAGTCTGAATTAGCAGAAGAAGAAATTGCAGCGATTAAAGAAGTTGCTTCTGAGTTTACTTTAGAACAAATTGAAGAAAAACTTTTCACCCTTGTTGGTAAGAAGAAGTTCAATTTTAGTGTCAAGAAGAAAGACAGCGAAGTAAATAAAGTCCCTGTTGAGTTTACTCGTGAAGAGAAGAAAGATAGTCCATATGGTGAGTTGTTTGACAAGTACGGTAATAAATAATCGTACTTTAAATAATTTAATACAATAATATTTTAGGAGGAATAATAAATGTCTCTAGTAAGATTAGATAAAATTGCAGCAGCGTATAATGGAAATTTGGAGTCTGTGAAACACAGTGCGGACATGGGTAATGGTTCAGTAGTAATGTTGGGTGGTTTGGTTGCAGGTGAGCGTGAACTACGTCAAGTTGTTGTTCCGACTGCTGCTTTGGCGGCTAATGATGAAATTCTTTTAGTTGCTTCTCCAGAAGTAAACTATAGCCCACTTGAGAAAGACGAAGATTTTGTGAACAAAGCAAACAAAGCTGCTCGTGCTTACCATTTATCAGTTGGTGATATTTTCACTGTAACTGACGACATGCTTTCTGGTTCTTCTGTAGTTGGTCAATTTGTTGGTGCAATTGATGGATTGAAACTTGGTGCTTCTGCTACTGCCCCTACTACTCGTTTTGCTGGTAAAGTTCTTGAGAAAACAACTCTTGGCTATGATGCCGCACCTGCAACAGTTATCCAAGTACTAAAAGCTTAATATAAATAACTAAACAATATTGAATGGAGGATTATTATAATGTCTGAATTAAAGAAATTATCTCTTGACCTGTATAAAGGTGATGTAACAAATTACTCTACTAAAGAATCAAATGAAGTACTTCGTAAGGCTCTTGTTGAACTTGCTGGTGGTAACGAAACTATTACATACAAGCAATTCCGTAAAGCAAAGGTTGAATTCTTTGAAATTATCGAAGAAATTCTTACTCCACTTGTAATTGAAGGTATCGAGGATCAGTTCGCTAGTTTTGCTGAAGTTCGTAACTTGGCTTGGGGAGATACTAATGTATTCCATGTTCCAAATACTGAATTATTCCAAGTAGCAACTGTTGCTGATGGTAATGGAAACGTCCGTAGACAGCGTATTCACAATGGTCAATTCACGGTTGACGTACAAACTAAGGCAATCAAAATTTACGAAGAACTTTACCGTTTCCTCGCTGGTCGTATTGACTGGGTAGGTCTTGTAAATAAGGTTGCTAAATCTTATGTTCAAGAAGTCGCTAACGATGTTTATACAACTCTTTACAACAGTTTTGATCAACTTAAAGCTACTTACAAAGCATCTGCTGCTTTCGATGAAGATACTCTTCTTGAAATGGCTCAACATGTAGAAGCTGCTACTGGTGCTGAGGTTATGATTCTTGGTACTAAGAAAGCACTTGCTAAAGTTGCTCCTGCAGTTGTAGGTGACGCTTCTCGTGATGACCGTAATCGTATTGGATACTATGGTGTGTTCAATGGTATTTCTCTACAAGAGATCAAGCAAGCACACAAACCGGGAACTGATGCTTTTGCTATCAATGATGATTTCCTTTTGGTTGTTCCTACTCTTGATGACAAAATGGTTAAGATTGTTAACGAAGGTGACGCTCTAATTGAAGAAGGTCAAGCAACTGCTGACAAGACTAAAGAATATGAGTTCATCATGAAGTCTGGTATTGCATGTGTCCCTTCTGCTCGCTACGGTATCTTCAGATTGGCTTAAATTTTAAATATCTAAATATATGGAGGGTGTTAATTCACCCTCTTATTTTTATGGAATAAAAGGAGGAAATGGATAATGGCAAAAAAGAAAGCAGAAAAAGCAAAAGATGTAATTAAAGAATTAGTTGAGGAAGTCATCGTAGAAGAAGCAAAACCTAAGTCGGAAACTAAGAAACGTAAGACTGTTGATAAGAGTATGGTTGTAGAAATTATGAACAATACTTCTGGTCAAGTTCATTACGCTTCTAAAAAGTCTGGTGCTGAATGGCATTTCCTTGAATATGGAGCAATTGATGAGATTGAAGTTGGGGAATTAGTCACAATGAAGAATGCTCATCCTCGATATTTAAAAGAGCCTTGGTTGCTTATTCTTGACGAAGATGTAGTTGAATTCTTAGGATTGGCTAACATTTATGAAAACGTTCTAACTCCTAGTGAATTAGAAGCATTTTTTAAGTTGTCTCCTGTCAAAGTTGAAGAAATTCTTTCTAAAATGCCAGCAGGTATGAAGGAAGCAGTATTGGATCGTGCAAGAGCAAAATATGAAGACCGTACTCTTGAAAACGTAAATGTCATTCGTGCTATTGAGGATACGTTAAACGTTGAGATTATGATTCGATAGGAGGTAGTTAAAAATGGCTACCCCATATTCAAACATCTATTCAAGATTCCTTAACAAGATTACTGATTACAGTTTTTTAAATCAGAGTACAGGTGAAATGGAAGAGGGATTCAAGTCTTTTATGGATAGTGCAATTGTTCATTTTAGAAGGTGTAAAAAGGATTTGTTTGATACTGACGATACTCTCGAGCAGTTCAATGAAGACTTAACACCCGAAGAGCAAGAAGTGATTGCAACGTTAATGATTGTTGAATATCTATCCCCTAAGTTGATTACTGCTGATTTACTGAAGCAAACGGTTAATTCTAAGGACTTTAAGTTATACTCCCAAGCCAATCATATTAAAGAAATCAGAGAGCTTCGTAACATGATTAAAAAGGATGCTTCTCAGATGATGATGGAGTATTCTTATCAACACAATAATATGGATTACTTTAAATGAGTAACATGTTTGAAATGGATGATAGTTTAGTTGATCAGTATCTTGAACGATTAAAATCAAGGGTGTTTAAAATCTTACCTCTTATTGAAGAGAAAAATGAAGGAATTTATTCCTATGTTGACTCCTTGATATTTGAACTGTATGGCTTGCAGTATGTGGTAAAGGGTATGCCTAATTCATCTAACTACATTACCATTCTTTCAACTTTGGAATCAATCAGTGATGAGTTGATTATGAAGGAAAAAGATTTCAAGTTTCTTAGAAGCGAAATTTTGCGTTTAGTTGGCATTGTCAATAAGTTACAGAAAGGAGAATGAGAATGAGTTACTTTGATACTTATAAAAGTCGTTTATTATCACAGGGTAATTCCTCTGCTGAATCAATTATAAACTCGACAAAGCAAGTAATTAATAATTCATTTGATACCTCCCTATCTGCTAAATCAGTTTTAATTGACGGTGTTTCAACGACAACAATTGTAAATCAAGGAGATACTTCTGAGGAAAAATCAATGCTACTTAAACCTGACTCAGTAATTGACAATGGGACAGTTGTGATAATTGACTCGCTTAATTATTTAGTCGTGGATTTTGAAGTAAATGAAGTTTATCCAACTGCACAGTTGAAATTATGCAACTCAACCTTCCCTATCCAATCTGATAAAACAAAGGTTTTAATTGGAAATGATCCAATCACAGGTAGACCTATTTATGAAGAGGTCGAAGGTGCTATTGTCTATGAGCCTTGTATTGTTGAGACTAAATATCCAGCTAACAACGCTTCTGAACAACTCCCTCTCCCTAATGGAGATTTAAGTGTCACAATAAAATATCGTGCTGATGAAAGTTTAAAAGTAAATTATGAGTTTGCTATGTACGGCAATCAGTATAAAGTTTCAGACTTTGATTTGACCAAGGTTATTAATGACAAAGGTATCATGAGAATTATTGCTGAAAGGGCGGTGTAAATTATGAAACTTAAAGACTTTTCGTTGCAAATTGAGAAAGTTTTAATTGATGAAGAGTTAATGAGATTACTTGTTTACCCTGCCAAACACAGACTTGATGATCCTCTTTCCGTTGATAAGCCAAATATTCTTGAAATGGGAGAAGACGAATTGTGGAATCTGATTGATTTACATTTAGTTTCTGCAATTAAGTTGGATGATTTAGAAAGTAATAAAATTTGTCGAGTATTCTATTTCGCAGGAGATGGAAGACAAACTAATTCAAGTTATTTATTTTCTAATCAGGAATACAACTTTGATGTGCTTGTTCCATATGAATATCAAATTAAAGATAAGAGACTGGAAATGATTTGTGATAGGTTAAATGAGTTGATTTTTGATAAGCGTATTGGTGGAGTTGGTAAGACACTTTTCAAGCGTAGACATCCAATTAATTCACCTAATGGGTATCTAGGATTCAGGTTAGTCTATGAATTTTGCAAAGAGAATTATTAAGGGTGTGATTGTATGACGGATAATGACATACAATTAAAACTCTTGGCGAATGTGCCAATTGACATAGATGGCATTGGTAATTTTCAGCTTCCTACTATTAGAGAGGTTATTTACTTAGGAGAGGAACAGTACAATTATTTTATGTCTGCATTGTTGTTTTCTAAGGATAGTTTATCTAATACGGATGATGAGATTATTAGTAAGATGAGTGATTACGATTTGTTTAGCAGTTTAATTGCACATGAAGATTCATTCCAGCATTCAGCATTGAGTGCTTTTTCTATTTTTATGGATCAAAAACCTGACTTATTTGAAAATGGAACAGTCTATTTTGGTGAACTAAGAGAGGATGCTTTCTTGGATGAAGATAAATGGAAACTGATTCAGAAGTTGATTAGGTTGGGGAATTTTATTCCTGAAAAGAAGAAAGAGGAAGAGTATAAAGCTGGTAATAACAAGGCTAAAGAGTTGATTGAAAAAATCATGAAGAAGAAAGCTACACAGCCTAAAAAAGAAGAAGCTATTAACTTGCATAGTATGATTTCAGCAGTAGGCTGGAGAATGCATGATGTAGACAGAATCTTAGATAAGACTATTTATCAATTGCATGATGCTTATTATAGGTTAATGAAAATTGATGACTATAAGTTTATCAATACAGGAATCTATTCTGGTAGCGTGGATGGTTCAAAAATAAAGTTACCTGATTACTTTTGGGCTAACGTTATTAAAAATAAATAAACAAATTTGAAAGGATGATTTATAAATGGCAACACCTAATCGTTTTAGTATTCGTGATGCAGGTCAAGCAACATTCTACAACCTGCAATCAGGTAAGGCAATCGTAACATTGGATTCATTAAAAACGAGTGGAATTGAGTCAAGTGCAGAAACCACATATGCTAGAGGTGGGTTTGGTAATTCAAAGTTGGTTGGTTTTTCACATAATAAGGAAGCGAAGCTAAATTTGTCCGATGCCCTTTTTGATAAAAATAGTTTGGCAATGTTAACTGGTAATGCACTCCAAGAGGCAGCGAAAGTAATCGACTTCAAAGAAGTTAAATCTGTAACTTCAAATAAAATTACTTTGTCTAAAACTCCTACTGGTGCTATTACAACTGTTTACAAAGTAAGTGCTGATAACACTAATGGTCAAGAGTTGACTCTAGGAACTCCAGCTACAAATCCAGATGAATTCAGCATCAATGGAAAAGAAATTACTTTCCACACAACTGTTGCGAACGGAACACTTATCCGTGTGTACTATAAAGTTACTACTGCTGCTGACGCAAAGACTGTTCGTGTGTCTTCGGATGCTTTTGGTGGTACGTTTAAGGTAGTAGTTGATGTTTTGGTTCGTGACGCTAAAGATGGACTTGATTATGCTGCTCAAATCATCGTGCCTCGTGGCAAGATGGAAGACAACTTCAGCATGGAGCTAAGTGTGGACGGAGATCCAGCAAGTCTTGCTTTACCTATTGAGTGTCTTCGTGATCCAGTAACTAATTCACTATGGGAAATGGTAATCTTCAACGAAGACGATATTCTGTAATATTAAGGTGGGGTAATTATGTCTAACAAAAACACCTTTGTAAAAAAAGATGTTGAAGAAATTAAAGAGGTTGAATTAGAAATCCTTGAGAAAGAGGAAAATGCATTTATCGTCATGGTTGATGGATGGAGAATGCGTGTTTACTTTGAAAATGGATTTGAACAATCTTCAAAAGTTCTTAAAGTTCAATATACTGGTGACATGAAAAATGCTCACAGTATAAAATTTAAAATTTTGAAGTAATTCAATTGACTTAAACTAAATAATTTAATATAATAATTAATGGATAGGTTGAGACTAATTACCTAAACCGATAAGAAGGATTCCCTTAATCCTTCTTCCTCTTTTTTATCTAAGGGTACACTAAAGGGAGTGTTAAGTATGAAAGTATCGCATGGCTATTGGGCAATAGAAAAGAATAGAAAAGATAGATTATTAGACTTTATTAATGACAATTTACTAGTTGATAACTTACACACGAAAGATAAGTCTCTTTATGAGGCAGCTATAAAATATGATGGTAGTGTTAGGAAATTAGCAGAAAAAACAGGATTAAAATGGACAGAAATATCTAGTAGAATAGAAAAGAATTTCTATAGAGATTTTAACAATGTAAAAGTAAAAATTGAACAGTTCATTGAACAAAATGACAGATTTCCAACTAAGAATGAAATCATAAAAAACTTAGGTATTCAGCAAAGAAGTATCACCTTTCATGGCGGTATGGATGAGTTGAAAAGAAAAATGAATTATAACGATGAGAACGATTTGATTGATTCTAGCGGATTCAATAATCGCTCTTTGCTGGAGTTTATGGTTGCTGAATTTTTAATCGCAAATAATGTATCTTATTTACGTGAGCAAATGCCATTCCCTAAAAGCGAAGGTTACTACAGAAGTGATTTTACAATATCTACATCAAAAGGAGTCTTTCACATAGAGGTGTGGGGCTATCAAGATTCTTTTGACAGTGGTAGTGAAATAGTAACTTCGTATTCAATGAAGCGTAGAATTAAAACAAAATTATATAAAAAGTACAACTTAAATTTAATTGAAATTGAACAAAATGAACTAACTAGGAAACCACTGGATAGTATTCAAGATACATTAGTAAATAAATTTAAAATAATACTTGACCATGATATTAAAAAAGTAAACGATGAGTTGCTTATAAGTCCTTTGACTAGAAGTGATGAAGAGATTATGCAGGTTTTTATGAAATATTCGGAAGACAATAAAATCTTACCAACAGCAAATGTATTATTAAATAATAAATTAAGTGGGTATCTAAATGAAGTCAGAAAAAGGCATTCTACCTATTTAAACTTTGCAAATAAAGTTGGTAAAGAATTAACTGTAAGGAAGCACGAATGGAATAATGACGATAAGGTATATCAAGAATTTTTTAATTTGATAAAAAAAGGAATTTCACTGGAAAGAAGAAATTTTAGAAAGTTTAATCTTGGTGGTTTAGTCACTTACATTAAGAATAGTAGTAAAGCTATTCATACATTTAAGTTAGATTTTTATGATATGTACCTAAATCAAATTAGCGTTATTCCAGATAAAGAGTTGGATTATCTTAAAAATGTCTCAATTAATCGTGGTAGCAACATAATGAACAAAGTAACACCAGAACAACAAGAACAAGCAAAATTAATACTCGAAAATTACAAAGCAAAACACCTACACCCTACTACATAAAGTAAGGTGTATTTTTTTAGTTTACATTTTATCGGAAATTTTAAGGATTAAAAGGAGGATCAACATATGAAATTAAGAATTAAAAACAACCAACTAAACGAATTCGGCACATTCCTACTCACACTTGAATTAAAGGGTAAGAAATCTCGACTCCGTACACGATTCATAAAATTACTAACCGAACAATTAAAACAATTTAATGAAGAACATACTCTCCTGCTCAAAGAACATTGTCACTTAGATGAAGAAGGCAATCCGAAAAAAGTTGAACGTAACAATGAACAATATTGGGATATTAAAGACATCCCCTCTTACAAGCAAGATTACAATGAATTACTTGAAGAAGAATTCATTATTGAAGGCGAAGATAAACGAGACATGCTACTTGCAGTCAAGGATGCTGTACTCGATTGTGATAAATCATTCAGTGGAAATGAAGCAATGTTGTACGATCAATGGTGCGATATTGTAGAAGGTATTGAATAAATAAACTAAGGATTAAAAGGAGGAATATTTAAATATGGCTAAGAAGAATACAGATTTAAAATTATCCCAAATCAAAAAACAGGCTAAACAACTTCACATCCAAGAAAAGTATGAACTAGAAGACGGTTCAACTATCACTTTCTACCCAATTTTTCCAGAACTCAAAATCGAGGGAATGTTGGAAGAACTCCAACGACACACAAACACCCTCCACGAAAAAGATGTTACCCTATCTGACAAAATGAATCTCTACTTTATCAATTTAATGATGATTAAATATTTCACTCACCTTGGCGAACAAATGCCTAACCATGTATTACCAGAAGGAAAAGAAGCTGGATTATTAGATTGGTTAGAACATTTCGCTGACACGGGTTTAATGAAAACGATTATGGATGAAGTATTTATGAAGGATCAAGTCATGAAAGTTTATGATAAATTAACTGAATTCTTAGGTTCTGCTATGCTACTTGAAGAATTAGGTGAGAAAACACAGCAACACTTTAAGAATATGAAGCTAAAAAATCAAGATGTGTTTAATAAGTTAGAAGGATTTAATGTAAAAGCAGATGTGGTTCAATAATGCCTACATTCGATAATTTGAAACAACTTGAACAGTACGTTAATAAAATGGCAAAAGAAGCAATGCTAAAAGGTAATTCTGTCAAGGAAACAGTAATTGAAACAGGTAAGCGACACGTACAGACTGACGTTTATGATGTCTATCCAAATCCTAAGATTTATGAACGCACTGGTGAATTAAAGGAAAATTGGGAAGTTGAAGAAACCGTAGATGGAATCGCTGTTTTTAACGATAGACGAGATAGTGGCAAATACATTGCTGAAGTAATTGAAACAGGTAAAGGTTACGACTATACAGGGTACGGATATGACTATGAAAAACCGAGGCCATTCACAGAGAATACTAGACAGGAATTGGCTAAAGGAAATAAATTGGCTAACTCTTTGAAACAAGATATGAAACGAAATGGATTAGATGTTGAATAAGGAGGTGGAAGTCATTGGGTAACAATCGAGGAAAAGTTTACAATAATATTTTCAATGAAGAAGATTGGAAAAAGGTAAATGAAGAAAATAAACTAATGATTGAAGATTTTCTTGAAGAGTATCGACAACGTAAAATTAAGGATTCAACACTAAAGCAATATCATAATGATTTAAGAATTGTCATGCTGTATATTATGAGGAAACTTAAAAACAAACCGATAATCGAATTAAATAAAAAGGATTTCAGACGGTTTAGTTTGTATTTATCTGAAGAACTTCAAGTTAGTAATGCAAGAGCAAATCGTTTAATGTCTGCTGTTCGATCCCTACTTACATACATTGAAGATGACGATGATTATGAATATGACAATAACATTGCTAAAAAGGTTAAAGGATTACCTAAAGACCCAGTTAGAACAAATGAAGATGATTTCTTTTTAAGTTTTGATCAGGTAATGGCTTTGCGTGAAGAATTACTTAAACGTAATAGATTGCAAGATGCAGTTTTACTTATGGTCATGTTTGATTCAGCAGCTAGAAGAAATGAGGCATATCAGATTACTAAGCATGGTTTAGTTGACAGCAATCGTGCTAATGAAGTAATCGGTAAGCGTGGAAAGAAGTATAAGCCTGTTTATTTAAATGATACACAAGAGTTAATTAAACAATACTTGGATGAACGTGGAGAAGATGACATTGATTCTTTGTGGATTATGGGCAAAGGTGATATGAAAAAACCAGTTCAATACGGAGCATTATATGACCGTGTTGTGAGTATGAGTAAGGTTCTTAGTGAAATGGAAGGTAGGCAAATTGAATTCTTCCCCCATTCTCTTCGCCATTCGAGAATAGAGTGCCTCCTTCAAGGTCATGATACTAGGATTCTTGATAAAGATGGAAATCCTAAGAAATTCACTCTTGAAGAAGTTCAAGTATTTGTAAATCATTCTGACCCAAAAACAACACAATCTTATGCAAAAGATCATACGAATGAAATTGTTGATAATATGTTTGGCTTTTAAGATGATATTTAATTTGCTAATTGGAAATTTAATTTGTTAATTGGAAGCCTAATCTTTGGGCTTCGACTTATGAATTAAATAAAAAAGCCTCCACAGAGAAGGCTTAGTCTAAATCTATATCAACATAAAACTTATCTTCTGAGCGTTGGTTAACGACTCGTTTTGTATCACGTTGCATACCTCTTTTGCTGTCAGCAATGTGATTTTCTAAAATTGTAACAACGTAATTACTAACACTTCTATTTGAATTATCAGCCAACACTTTAAGGTCTTCTTTTAGCGACTTAGGGATAATTACGGTCAACCTATCATTATTTGAAGAAATACTCATGAATACCTCCATTGACAATAGTAATCTAATGTAAATTTATCATAACAGATTAACTTAATTATTTCCATACCCTTTATAAACCTTTTATAATAATTTTATTGACAAAGGGTTTATAAACCTTTTATAATGTAATTAACAACATGATATACAGGAAATTACATTTAAGGGAGAGGAAACGAGAAATGAATAGCGTTGTGGGGAAATTGATATTGGATGTAATTTTACCAGTAGAAAATGAGACTGAGGAATTGGGATTATTAGAGGCAAATTATAAACTTGATCCAGACAGATTAGTTGGCTATGAGGTCTATGCTCTTGACTGTAAAGGTGAACGAATTAAAGTAAATGTGATGGAATGGATGAATGACTTAGGTTGTTTTGTAACAGGTTGAGATATTAAGAGTTACATATAGAGAAATTTTATAATTGCTTATACAGGCAGATATGCAATGGATTAGCTACCCATGAAGAATAACAGTTACCTCTCATACTGTTTTATCTGCCTTATTTTTTAAAAATGAGAGAAATTTTATATGAGAGGGGAATTTAAGTGGCTATATTAGAAGGTCAATATGTTGAAGTTGAATGGCATCACACCAATAAAGAATGGTTTATAGAAAAAGGTTATTTATTTACTAAAGCGAAAGATAAAATACTTGTTAAATTATCTGATTTAAAAAAAGGCTCTAAAATTGAAGTACAGGTTAATTGTGATCACTGTGGAGTCAATTTCCATCAAAAATACAATGTTGTTATTAATAGAGAAAATCATTTCTGTTGTAAAAGTTGCTATCATGAATTCAGGAGAGAAAATGGTAGCCCTAATAACACTAGGGTTGAAATGTTTTGCTTTAATTGCAATAAGAAAATGAAAATTCAAAAATATAGACACGATGCAATTTTGAATGGGAAACAGGAATTTATAACGTGCAGTAGGCAGTGTCAAAATGAATATTTAGGAAAGAAAAACTCAGGAGAAAATAACAAATTTTTCAAAGAAAGGCTAACAGTGCGTTGTGAAGTTTGTGAGAATAACTTTGAAATTGAACAACATCGTAAAGGTCGTGCCAAATACTGCTCTGAAAAATGCCGCTATATTGGAATAGGCAGACAAAACGTCCCTAAAAAGAAAAAGTTAATTTCTTGTTATGCTTGTGGAAAAACTACAAGCAGGTGGGAGCATCAAATTAATAGTTATGAATATCACTTTTGCTCAATTGACTGTAGAAAAGAATTACAAGGATTCTTCACTTCTCAGCAACAAAAGAAAAAAGAAGATACTGAAATACAGATAATTATTAATGAAATTCTTAAATCTAAAAATATAGAATATGAACAAGAAAAACCTTTTAATTACTATGCGGTTGACAATTACTTGACTAAGCATGGTTTAATTATTGAAGTTATGGGGGATTATTGGCATAGTAATCCGTTAGTCTATTTTAATTATAACGATTTAAACAATATGCAAAAAAACAGAGTTAAGGTTGATAAGTCTAAGAAAACTTTTTTGCAAAAAAAATACAATATCAATATGCTTTATTTGTGGGAAACAGATATTAAAAATAACTTATATTTATGTGAGAAATTAATAGAATTGCATATCAATAAAAATGGTGAACTTCAAGACTACAATAGTTTTAACTACGAGTTATTGAATGGAAATTTAACGATGAAACATGACGACATTATCAATCCTTATTTCTTGAGGTCAAATACTAAACGACAAGTTATTTAAATATTTAATTAGATGACTTTTATTTTTATCTTTTTTAGCATATAATGGATATAAATAACTCAGTTCGAGGTGATCCATTATATGAAGTGGTTACTTGAAGAAGATTTAACTGTTGTGAGCGGTTTTTTATTCGGAACATTTTTAACGGTTGGTATTTTCACACTCTTATTTTTTCAAGATTTATTCTATGTGCCTTTTATAATTGTAATTGTTTGGATATATACACTTGTGAAAAGAGCTAAAATTGAAAAACAGCAACAAAAAAATAAATCAGTCTAAAGAAGTGTCAGTCATTTGGCACTTCTTTTTATTTTTAGAAAGGAGTGATTAAATGGCTGGAAATGATTTAAGGATAAAAATTACTGGAACATTAAATACGGGGGCTTCTATAAACGAGATTAATGCTTCCATCAAGGGCATCGAAAAGAAAATAAATAAACTAAAATTAAATATACAAATTGATGAAAAAGTTATCAATACACTTAATAACTTTTCAAAGCAAATGCAGAAAATCGGAAAGTCTGCTTTTAATCCCGATGGATCAGGTTTCACTAAAACATTTAACGATATAAACAGACAGTCAGAATCCTCTAAGAAGAAACAATTAAGTGATATTGAAGATGTATCAAGAGGGTTTGATAAACTTACTAAGAAAGTTCAAAACTACAACGCTGCTCAAAAGAAAACTAGTGAAACTAATACTTTCTCTGATAAAGATGGCATCACTAGTAGAACTGTCAAATCTAATGGTCAAGGTCAGGTAGTAGGATACACAGATACCTATAATGCAGAATTAATGAGAAAGCAACTCAAAAAGACTGCAGATGAAGAAAAACAAATGATTGAACAAATGGCTAAGTTTCGAGAGCAATCTACGCTTAGGAGACGGCAGGAAGAACAAAAACTCGCTTCAGCACAAGCAAGAGCCATTAATCAGAATGCTCAATTAGAAAGGCAAGAAATTGCTAAATCACATCAATCAAGGAAAGCCTATGAGGACTGGTGGCTTAAGGCTATCAAGAATCGTGAAGTTGCTGAATCAAAAGCGAGTCAAAAGAATGACAATAAACAACTTGAAGCAGAAAGACGAGCAACTGAAACGCTTAATACTTCAAAGAATAAATTAAGGCAAACTCTTAGTCAGTTAAACACTGAGGGGAAAGTATCTGCTGAAAACCTTTCTAAACTAAACAGAGCAATTGATAATTCTAAAAATATCCAACAGGTTCAAAAACTAGAAGCAAACTTAAAGAATCTTAATCGCATTCGTGAAAATGAGCATAAACTTGATATGGCAAGACAGCAATCTACTGTTAACTCTCAAAGATTACAGACAACTCATGGTGGATATGTTGATAGAAATGCTCTTACACAATACCAACAAAGCATAAATGATTTAACACCAAGAACAGCAAATTTAAATCAACAATTACAAAGATCTTCTCAACAATTTAGCCAAGTAGCACAAAACGCAAGAACTGCTGCTGGTGCTGCTCAACAGGCAGGTATGTCATTCGGAGAGATGATGACAACCGCCCTCAAAAAATTCCCGATCTGGATGATTTCGGCAACTTTGTTTTACGCTCCAATTAGAGCCTTGCAAGACATGTCTGCTAGGTTGCTAGAAATTGACACATTGCTCACTGACATAAATCGTGTAATGGATATTCCTGATTTCAAATTAACAGAAATGCTGAATGATGCAATTGTTGCTAGTGATGAGTTATCAGGGAAATTGACTGACATGCTTAGAATCATGGGTGACTTTGGAAGAATGGGTTTTGAACAAGGTCAATTACTTGATATTTCTAAAACCGCAACAGTTATGCAAAATATCTCTGACCTTGATGCAAAAGCGTCAGTCGATACATTAACATCTGCAATGCTAAACTTTAATATTTCTGCTAAAGATTCTATTAAAATAGTTGATCAACTCAACGAGGTAGATAATAATTTCGCAATTTCAACTAAAGATTTGAGCGATGGATTAAGAAAATCCGCATCGACTGCTAAAACTTTCGGTGTAGACATGCAGACTTTAGTGGGATATATTGCTGCCATCGGTAGAGGTGCTGC